>LSQX01192350.1_pt1 | contig 122944 bp, 110 predicted proteins | sample 654561 | NCBI WGS metagenome assembly LSQX01 (sample SAMN04489861, study PRJNA283612) | anaerobic digester metagenome | isolation source: 4 biogas reactors fed with cattle manure at either 37C or 55C with and... | place: Denmark: Kongens Lyngby | collected 2014
GGTCTCGAACCGTCCCCTTGTGTTACTTACTTAATGGCGGCTTGGGCGGCGGCCAAACGGGCTACCGGGATTCTATAAGGAGAACAACTCACATATGTAAGTCCTATTTCATGGCAAAACTCAATTGAACTAGGTTCTCCCCCGTGTTCACCACAAATACCCATCAAAATCCCAGGCCGGGTAGAATTGGCCTTTTCTATGGCCAGTTTCATCAGACTGCCTACCCCTTTACGATCCAGGACTGCAAAAGGATTATCTTTCATAATTTTTTTCTCCAGGTATACCGGTATAAACTTGCCCTCTGCATCATCCCGACTGAAGCCCAGGGTGGTCTGAGTCAGATCATTGGTACCAAAGGAGAAAAACTCTGCTTCCTTGGCTATCTCATCTGCCATTATGCAGGCCCGAGGAAGCTCTAGCATGGTTCCCAGAGCAAATTCCAGTTCCCGTCCACTTTGCTGTTTAACTTCTTCATATACTTCCATTATCTGTTTTTTCAGATATAGGAATTCAGCCCCATCTATTACCAATGGTATCTCGATCTCGGCAAAGGTTTTAACCTCCTCCTGCTGCAAGCGGCAAAGGGCTTCAAAAATAGCCTTTACCTGCATCCGGTATATCTCGGGATAGGTTAAACCCAGTCGACATCCGCGATGTCCCAGCATAGGATTAGCTTCAGATAAACTATGTATCTTCTTTAGCAGTTCTTCTTTTTTGAAAATTTTTGAAGGACTGGCATTTTTAAATTTCATTTCAGCGATTTCCAGCAACAAGGATTCCCTATCCGGTAAAAACTCATGCAAAGGAGGGTCTAACAAGCGAATAGTAACAGGATAGGGAGACATGGCTTTTAATATCCCATAAAAGTCTTCCCTTTGGAATGGCAGCAGTTTTTCCAGTGCTGCTTCCCGGTCCTCCAGGCTTTCTGCCATAATCATTTCCTGGACTGCAGGCAACCGCTCCCCAGCCATAAACATATGTTCAGTTCTGCACAGTCCAATGCCTTCTGCTCCAAAATTCCGAGCCCGGGTTGCATCTTCTGGAGTATCTGCATTGGCCCTTACCTGCAGCATTTTGATATCATTAGCCCACTGCAGCAACTGTTCAAACTCATCGGATAGGGTAGGTTCTATCATGGGTACTTCGCCGATCATTACTCCACCCGTAGCACCATCAAGAGTTATTATATCCCCTTCATAAACTATGGTGTCTCCAACCTGGAAACATTTCCCCTCGGTATCAATTTTAATACTCTCACAGCCGCAAACGCATGGCTTGCCCATACCCCGTGCTACCACTGCTGCATGGGATGTCATGCCTCCTCGGGAGGTCAGAATACCTTCTGCATATACAATACCGTGTATATCATCCGGGGTGGTCTCACTTCTTACCAGAACCACCTTTTCCCCAGCTGCTCCTTGCTTTTCTGCTGCATCAGCTGCAAAAACCACTTTGCCGCAGGCAGCCCCCGGCGATGCAGGAAGTCCTACTGCGATAGGATAGAACGAGGCACTGTTGTCAATTTGCCGATGCAGCAATTGATTAATCTGCTCTGCATCCACTCTCATTATTGCTTCTTCTATGCTAATAATGCCTTCCTCCACCATGTCCACTGCGGTCTTAACTGCTGCCCGGGCAGTTCTTTTTCCATTGCGGGTTTGCAGCATGTATAATTGGCCTTTTTCTACCGTGAATTCAATGTCCTGCAGATCCCGGTAATGGCTTTCCAATTTGTTGCAGGTATCTATGAACTGCTGGTATACTGTGGGCAACTGTTCCTGCAGTTTGCTAATAGGGGTTGGAGTTCTTATTCCAGCTACTACATCTTCTCCCTGGGCATTGACCAGGAACTCCCCATAAAGCTCTTTTTCCCCGGTAGATGGGTTGCGGGTAAAGGCAACTCCGGTACCACAATCCTGCCCCATGTTGCCAAAGGCCATACACTGTATATTTACCGCTGTCCCCAGTTTGTCGTCTATCTTGTTTATACGCCGGTATACTATGGCCCGCTGGTTGTTCCAGGAATCAAAGACTGCCTTAATGGCCATTATCATCTGTTCTTTTACATCCTGGGGAAAGGTAAAGCCCTTTTCTTTCTCTACCAGGAACTTATATTCTTTTATGATAGCTTTTAACTCAGAGGCAGGTATATCATAATCAAAAATCAATCTCAGTTTGCTTTTGTATCGTTCCACAATGTCGTCAAATTTGGAATGATCTATATCCAAGACCACGTTGCTAAACATCTGTATAAAGCGGCGATAGCAATCGTAAGCAAATCTTTCATCTCCGGTCAAATCCGATAGTCCCTGCACCGAATCATCGTTAAGACCTAAATTGAGGACGGTGTCCATCATGCCGGGCATAGAAACGGCTGCACCAGATCTTACAGAAACCAATAGTGGATTACTCTTGTCACCAAATGTCTTGCCGGTCTTGGTTTCCAGTTGGCTCAGGGCGGAAAAAACCTCTTCCAGCATTTCGGCTGGAAAATCACCGCCTGCTGCCAGGTATTCATTGCAGGCTCTAGTACTAATGGTAAAGCCTGCTGGAACCGGCAGTCCAATCCGTGTCATTTCAGCCAGATTAGCTCCTTTTCCCCCTAGCAAGAAACGCATCTGGGCATCTCCTTCTTCAAATAAGTATATGTACTTACTTTCAGACATTACTTAACCTCCTATAGTAAATTTCCAGGATTTTACTAGCAGTTTCTTCCACCGCCCGGTTGGTAACTTCAATAACCGGACAGCCCAACCTTTTCATTATTTTATCAGCATGTTCCAGCTCCTCCAGGATTCGTTCCGGGTTGGCATAATTGGCCTGTCCCTTCAATCCCAAAGTTTTAAGCCTCTCGGTTCGAATCTGGTTTAGCTGATCCAAATTAATAGTAAGGCCAATTACCTTACCCCTCTCGGCAGTGAATAATTCCTCCGGAGGATGAACTTCAGGAACCAGGGGCACATTAGCCACTTTGATCCTTTTATGAGCCAGGTACATGGACAGTGGTGTCTTGGAGGTTCGGGAAACCCCGATTAACACAATGTCAGCCGTTTCTATTCCCCGAGGATCCTTGCCATCATCATAGCGAACAGCAAATTCTACCGCTTCAACCCGCCGGTAATACATTTCGTCCATCTTTCGCAGTAAGCCCGGTTCTCTTCTGGGTTCAATGTGACTCATATTGTTAAAGGCAGCAATCAATGGGCCCAGAATATCTACGCAAACCACCCCATGCTTCTCAGCTTCCTCTCTGAGATACATAGCCAATTCATCTATTACTAGGGTATATGCCACCAGGAATTTATTATTTGCCGCCTGATGGATTACCTCATCAATGGTTTCGGTATTAGAAATGTTAGGAATCTGTCTGATTTCCATTTCTCCGGAATTAAATTGGCTGGCAGCAGCCCTTACTACCATCTCTGCGGTTTCCCCGATGGAATCTGATACTATAAAGACTCCAGGCAGATGATTCACTAAAATTTACCCCCCTTCATTACTTCTGGTAGCCAAGTCTAAAAACAATCTAGCTATATTCGTTTTGGTAATTTTACCTACTACTTGCGGCTTCTCTTCTCCATCTGCATCCAGAAGATATTTTACCACCGGCAGGCTGTCAATTTCTTGTTCTACTATTTTCTTGACTGCTTCAACTACGGTCTCATCCGCAGTAGCGAGAATAACATTAGGCATACGGGTCATAATTACACTGACCGGCATTTTACAAATGTCGGCCTGACCCAAAGTGGTTTTTAAGAAGTCTTTGCGCGATACCACACCGGTTAGATAATTATTATCATCGATAATGAAGATAGTTCCGGTATCCTCTACAAACAAGGTTACTATAGCATCGTAAATGCTACAGCTTTCTTTCAAAACCACCGGCATGGATTGCACATCCCCCACCTTATACTGGTTGAGCATTCGTATGACTTCATTATCTACGGCCTGAGTTTTAAATGTATATCCAACCCGGGGCTTGGCTTCGAGAAATCCTGACATAGTAAGCACTGCCAGATCAGGCCTTAAAGCCGCCCTGGTTACACACAAAAATTCTGCTATCTTCTCGCCGGTTATAGGTCCAAATTCTTTAACTATTTCCAGGATTTTTTCTTGTCTTTCGCTGAGTTCCATCAAAATACACCATCCAATTATGCTATACTTTTTATGAACTTTCACTCTAATTATATATCCTAACTAATTATATATACTATATCAAATGAAAAAATCCTGTCTAATAATTTTAAAAATAATGGTTTATAGCACAATTTTGCTGAAATCTGCTATTGACCTACATAAATCAGCAATTGACTTTAATAAGCTCAAGCGGTTATTCTTTAATGCTTCTTCTTCCACCATAACCATAACTGCAGTAAAGAAATCATCTATCTCAGGCCTTAAGGAAGCTAGGCTATGCAAAGCTTGGTCATAGCTGGCGGTTTCAAGATAGGCCCCCACTTCTGACTGCACTAGCCGCACCCGCTCCAAAAGTTTAAACTCACTGGGATCCATGAGATTTTCTATCTGAACCTGAGTAGAATCCCATTTTTTAGACAGGTTATGGGATCGGTTAAATACAACCATTAAATCTTCCAATTCCGCTGAACTTTTAATCTGCTGCAGGGCCTCTGCTCGTTTATAGATGTCACTAATATTTGCTTTACCATCGCTTAATATGGCATCAATCACATCATAGGCCAGGCCTTTTTCCAATAATACTCCCCGCAAACGCTGTCCGATGAAATCCACTACCTCACTTATGGTAGCTTCCATATTTTGTTCCGGCTGGGCAAGCTGGAATCCGGCATAAGCTTGGGCCAATACCTCGGTCAAATTAAGATCCAGCTGCTGGTTAATAACTATATTAACTATACCCAAAGCCTGTCGCCGCAGAGCATAAGGATCCTGTGAACCGCTAGGTTTAATACCTATTGCATAACAGCCGATTAGATTATCAATCTTTTCACTAAGACTAAGTACTATACCGGTAGGAGTTTGGGGCAGTTGATCCCCGGCAAAACGAGGCAGGTAGTGCTCAAATATGGCCTGGCTGACTTCGGCTTCTTCGCCGCTTTTTTGAGCATAGTAGCGACCCATAATCCCCTGCAGTTCCGGAAACTCATATACCATACTGCTCATCAAGTCCCCTTTGCACAAATAGGCGGCCCGAGCTATGCTGCTTTCACTGCCCAATCCCAAGTTCTGCCCAATGTAGCAGGCCAATGTACTTATCCGCTCCACTTTGTCCATAATGCTGCCTAGTTTTTCATGGAATAAGACATCGGCCAATCCGGGAACCATATCTTCCAGCGGTTTCTTAGTATCCTCTCTCCAGAAGAACAGGGCATCTTCCAGCCGAGCCTTTATTACTCTCTCATTGCCAGCTCGAACCGTATCCAGGCCATAATCAGTTCCATTTCTAACTCCAATGAAACCGGCCAACAACCCACCTGCCTTATCATATACTGGAAAATACCTCTGGTGCTCTATCATGGAGGTAGTTAATACCTCTGGGGGCACTTCCAGATAAGAATCAGAAAACTGTCCAAAAAAGGCCTGAGGATATTCCACAAGGTAAGTGACTTCCTCTAATAGTCCCGGGTTTTCCATGGCCGAGCCCCCATGAGCCTTGGCTGTATCCTGCACTTGTTGCCAGATCAGGGCCCTTCTTGCCTCCTGATCTAGCAACACATAATTCTCTCTTAAGGCCTGAAAGTATTCGGGGGCATTTTTTACTTCCAATGGCTCCCGCCCCAGGAAGCGGTGACCGTATGTGATACTGCCCGATTTTATGTTTTCAATGTGCAAATCTATCACTTGCTCCCCGAAAAGAACCACCATCCAACGAATGGGACGGGCGAACCGGGTCCCGTAATACCCCCAGCGCATAGATTTGGGAAAGACCAAGCCATGTACCAATTCTTTAAGTAAATCTCCCAGAATTTCCATACTGGGTCGGCTGGTTTCTTCTTTGATGGCAAAAATATATTCGACTCCGTCCACCTCTTTGGTCAGTAAATCTTCTGGCTTAACCCCTTGTCCCCGGGCAAAGCCCTGGGCTGCTTTAGTGGGTCGGCCTTCCTTATCATAAGCAATGGCTTTTTTGGGACCCCTGTTCTCTATCCGGGCTGCCTGCTGGGTTTCTTCCAGCAAAGAGATGTAAAGCGTTAAACGGCGAGGAGTACCATAAACCTTCAAGTCTTTAAACTGCAGCCGGGCCTCAGCCAATTTCTTCCCGGCCAGGTGGGACAGATCATCTAAAGCTTTGGCCATATATGCTGAGGGCATTTCCTCCACACCCAGCTCAAATAATAAGTCTTTTGCCATTACAGCACCTCCTCTTCAGCTAGGAACTCCCGACGCAGATTTTCATCTTTTAACAGAGGATAACTCATTCTCTTTCTTTGTTCCAAATAGCTTCCTGCTACTATTCGGGCTAGGTTTCTTACCCGGGCTATATAGCCGGTTCGCTCGGTAACGCTTATAGCTCCCCGGGCATCCAAGAGGTTGAAGAGATGGGAGCACTTCAATACATAATCATAGGCCGGCAATACCAGGTGCTGTTCGGCCACTCTTAATGCTTCCTTTTCACAAAGGTTAAACATAGTGGTGAGAGTAGCCACATCGGCTACCTCAAAATTATAATGGGAATGCTCTACCTCTCCTTGATGATGGACGTCAGCATAACGAATGCCCTCTACCCATTCAATATCATATACACTTTCCTTATTCTGGATATACATGGCGATTCGCTCCAGCCCATAGGTTATTTCTGCACACACCGGAACACAGTCAAAACCTCCACACTGCTGGAAATAGGTAAACTGGGTAATTTCCATCCCATCCAACCAAATCTCCCATCCCAGCCCCCAGGCTCCCAGGGTAGGAGACTCCCAGTTGTCCTCTACCAACCTGATATCATGTTGATGGGGATCCAGGCCCAGATCTCTTAAACTATCCAGGTACAAATCGATTACATTGTCCGGGGATGGCTTGAGTATTACCTGATACTGATAGTAATGCTGCAGACGGTTGGGGTTCTCTCCATATCTCCCGTCGGTAGGTCGGCGTGAAGGCTCCACATAAGCTACCTTCCAGGGTTCAGGCCCCAATGAACGTAAAAAAGTAGCGGGATTCATAGTCCCGGCGCCTTTTTCCATATCATAAGGCTGCTGGATTATGCATCCCTGTTTTCCCCAATAATTCTCCAGCCGCAGTATTATCTCTTGAAAGTTCATAAATTACCTCCTCATAAATATAAATACCCGTCCCTGTACAGGGACGGGTATAACCCGCGGTTCCACCCTGGTTGGTTTTTACACCCACCTTCATAATCCAGGTTTTACTAACCTTTACGGCTTTCCTCCTGGCAGTTCCAAAGCGCCTTCAGAAGTAATCTCTGCCGGTTTTCAGCTTCCCCGGCTCTCTGGGAGAGAATGATCTTTCCTACTACTCTTTTTCATCACCGTGATATATAGAATTCTTAAATTAGTTTATCAACCAAGCCTTGTTGGTGTCAATGCTAATTAAAACTATATTAATATTATTACCAAATTGTTATTCTCCTATGAAATATAACCTTTAGAAGCGGAATCAATTGTGAATTATATCATCATTTTGGCCTTTAACTTTTTAATGGTCTGGCTCAAGTTGAATTTTCTTTCCAAGTGGTATTCCAGGTAGGCTTCCAGCAAGTTTTCCAACTGCAATAGAGATGCGGGAGTGGCTTTGACCCGACTGAGGGTGGTAAGCTTGGCCCGCAACAAAAGGCGCAAGAGGGCCAGGGTCTGGGCTGAGATGGGATAAATGGGGTCGGATAGGTTCCGGCAACCCTCGCATATGGCTCCCCCAGCGGCTATGTTAAAAGCACCAAGCTCTTTACTTCCACAATTAATACAAAATTCCAGGCTGGGGGAATATCCCAGGCTCAGTAGCAATTGCAGCTCAAAGTGCCTAATAATCACAGAATTAATCCCCCATTGGTTGATATAATCAAGTACTTGTAAGGTATGGCCATATAAATCATTAAACGGCATTTTTTCCAACAAAGACTTATCCAGCAGTTCCATAATATAAACGGCATAAATCAAACGGGATATATCCTCCCTGGTATTAGCATAAAACTCTATAAGACTGCCTTGAGTTATCAGCTCCATTTCCCGGCCCCGGCGAAAATGCAACAAGGAATGGCAAAAGGGCTGCACACATGCTCTCAAACTGCTTTTGGGCTTTTTTATACCCCGGGCTACTGCACTTACCTTGCCTTCTTTTTCGGTAAATACATGAACTATTTTATCGCTTTCTCGATAATCCATGTTTTTTAAAATAATAGCACGGCTTTGATAATACGAACTACTCACTTTTCCCAACCTTCTCCCTTGAACCCTTAACCCGAGACCGTAGCCAGCTATATAACGGCCTGCACCCAATCACCTTTTCCCCATGAGCTAGCCTTTATACGACACAGTTGTAGTCCTATTGCTTTTCCGATCGATAGGCCTGCAGCAACTCCTCTGCATTGCTGCTGCCTATTCGGCTTACACCGGCCTGTATCAGCTGCCTGGCAAAATCCAGGGTTTTAATGCCGCCGCTGGCCTTCACTTTTAGTTCCGGTTTTTTCACCCCATTGATAATCTTTATATCTTCCAGCCTTACTCCCCGACTGCCAAAGCCAGTTGACGTCTTTATATAATCGGCTCCAGCATCTCCTACCAGCACGGTTAGTTGCTTTAATTCCTCCACCGTAAGCAGAGCGGTTTCAACTATAATCTTCAAAGTATAGTCGAATTCTTCTTTCAGCTGCAAAAGCAGCTTTATTTCCTGAGTCACAACATCATAATCCCGGTCTTTCACTGCTCCCCCATTGATTACCACATCCAATTCATTGGCTCCATCTTTTAAGGCTCTTAAGGCTTCCTGCTTCTTGACCATAGCGGGAGTGGCCCCCAGAGGGAAAGCTATGACCGTAGCCAGCCCTACTTGGCTGCCCTGCAAAACTTGCCTGGCCAGGGGGACTCGTACCGGATTAATACAAACAGCAGCCATTTCTAATTCGGCTGCTTTTTGGCATAAGCTTATAATTTCTTCTCTCTTGCTGTCAGGTTTAAGATTGGTGCTGTCCAAATAGGAAGCCAGCATAAGACCCACTCCCATTAGGCTTTTAAGCCCCTTTTATAGTTTGTATCCCAACTGCCTAAGATTGCTTTCGCTATCCCGCCAGTTTTTCTTCACTTTTACCCACAACTCCAAGTAAACCGGTTGCTTAAGCAGTATCTCAATATCCATTCGAGCCTGTTCTCCGATTTTCTTAAGCATTTGCCCGTTTTTGCCGATTACTATTCCTTTTTGGGAATCTCTTTCGGTATATATTACTCCTCTTAAATACACCTTGCCCCCACTCTGCTGTTTGAATTCTTCGATCTCCACCGCCAGAGAATGGGGTATCTCATCCCTGGTCAGTACTAAAGCCTTCTCCCTGATCAATTCACTGGCAATAAAAGAAACCGGTTGATCAGTCTTATCATCCTCGGGATAGTACAATGGGCCTTCGGGCAGATAAGACAGAGTTTTTTCCAATAGCTGGGGCAGATTGGTTCCCACAGCAGCTGAAACCGGAATTATCTCAGCAAAGTTCATCTGGGCAGTAAAAGGTGAAATAAAATCGAGCAGGCGTTCTTCACCGCTGAGGTCCATTTTGTTAACCACCAGGAATACCGGCACCGGAGATTGTTGCAGGTAATTAACAATGAACTCTTCGCCTCCTCCATAAGGCCGGGTAATATCGGCAATATAATAAACCAAATCAAATTCCTGCACGCTGCGAGTTGATACTTTGACCATATATTCACCCAGCCTATGCCGAGGTTTATGAATACCGGGGGTATCAATAAAGATAATCTGGCCTTGATCACAGGTATAAATACCCTGCAAACGATTCCTGGTGGTCTGAGGTTTCTCAGAAACGATAGCAATTTTTTCTCCAACTATGGTATTTATCAGAGTAGATTTACCTACATTGGGCCTACCTACTATACTAACAAATCCTGATTTCAAATATATTAACCCTCCTGTGATGACAACTTAAATGCCTGGGGCAATAAGTCACTCAGAAGATAATCTTCCCATTCATCTTGTTCATTCCCTACTATAATCTGTAATTGGGGAGCGAATTCTGCCAGTACTTGCAGGCAGGCGCCACAAGGATAGATGTATCCCTTGCCGCTACCTTTCACTGCTATAGCCTGAAATTCTCGTTCACCCTGGTTTATAGCATTAAAAAGGGCCGTTCGTTCGGCACAGATACTTAAACCATAAGAAGAATTCTCAATGTTAGTCCCGGTGTAGACCTGTCCCGATTTGCCTAATAAGGCTGCCCCCACCTTGAAACGGGAATAAGGTGAATATGATATCTGCTGAGCTTTGCCAGCCTCCTGCAAAAGAGCAGCTACATCCACAGCCTGACCCTCCAATTCATATTATTAAGACATCAAAATAAAATTATACCTTATTATTATTAATTAAACTACCAAGGTTTATAAAAACCTATGGTCCCTCTAGGATGAGGAAATCTCCTTTATCTTTTGCATAAATAAGGACCAAATATTATGCCGGCCATAATCAGAGCATTGATGGCACTGAGCAAAACAGCTCCGGCAGCAGCATTTTTCGCGGTCCTGGCCAGGGGATGATACTCAGCCGTTACCAGATCTACCACCCTTTCCAGAGCAGTGTTGGCCACTTCGGCCATCAGTACCAGGAATATGGTAAGGCAGAGCAAGCCCCACTCTATTCTATTGATACCCAGAGCAAGCCCCAGGGTGGTAGCCAGAAAAGCCGCCAATAAATGTATTTTCATATTCCTTTCGGACCTTACCGTCATAAAGAGTCCTGATACGGCAGAGACCATGCTCTGCTGGAAAGATCTTCTCTTCATATTATCTACCTGCTTAAATTAACGGCACTCATAATTGTTTCCTCCCATTCCCGCATCAGCTTTTGATCCTTTTCCCCCTTATGATCATATCCTAGTAGATGCAAGATGCCATGGACCAGCAGGTATCCCAATTCCCGCTCCAGACTATGCCCGTATTCCTGGCTTTGCTGCCAAGCTTGTTCTAGGGAGATGACTATATCACCCAGGAGATTAACATCCTCTGGCTCCTCTAATTGAGGTTCATCCTCACCCAGTTCGTTCATAGCAAAGGAGAGTACATCGGTAACTTCATCTTTACCTCGATACATGGAATTCAATTCCTTAATATATTCATTATCTACAATCAATATGCTCAATTCGCTGGGGGAAGGAATACCAAGTATTTGTGCGGCTTCATCGGCAATTCGCCTTAAGCTTGCTTCCAGGGCCGGGGTAAATTCTATTCGGTCTTGCTGGTTAATCATCATCGTATCCAGTATTATCGCCCCCTTGATCAAATTCCTTTTGTATTATTTCCGGGTACTCAATGCGCTTATGATATATTCCTTCTAATACCTTGTTAAAAGATTTGGAGATAATATCCAGATCCTTAAAGGTTAGGTCACACATTTCCAGTTGTCCGTCATTTAATTTATCCTTTATCAACATACGCACCATATCCCGAATTTTTTCGGGAGTAGGAGTCTCCAGAGATCTTACCGCCGCTTCTACTGAATCCGCCAGCATTACCAAGGCCGTTTCCTTGGTTTTGGGTTTGGGCCCATCATATCTAAAATTGTCTTCATTAACACTGCCGTCTCTATCCTCTTCCAGTGCCCGGCTGTAAAAATATTTGGCCAGACTGGTACCATGGTGTTGTTCGATAAAGTCTATAATAGCATCCGGCAGATGGGCCTCTCGGGCCATTTCCACCCCCTCTTTAACATGAGAGGTTATAATCAGAGTACTTAAAGCCGGGGCGATCTTTTCATGAGGATTGTCAAAACCACGCTGGTTTTCCACAAAATATTCGGGGCGTTTTATTTTACCTATGTCATGATACAAAGACCCTACTCTAACCAAAAGAGGATTAGCGCCAATGGCTTCAGCTGATGCTTCAGCCAGGTTTCCTAGCATCAAACTATGATGATAGGTTCCGGGAGCATCCAGAAGCAGTCGCTTTAATAAAGGATTATTGGGGTTGGAAAGTTCCAACAGCTTGCTCATGCTGGTAATAGAGAAGGCAGCTTCCAGATAAGGCAGAACTCCTATCATTAATACGGCTGATAAAATACCATTTATGGCTCCAATAGCGGCTCCCAAAACCAGGGTGTTGAGATTAAGATCGTCCCCGATAAACAGCAGGGTAATAATAGCTGCAATGTCGGCCAGAGCAATATATAGACCAGATTTAGCCAGATCCGAAGTCTGATCAACCCGATGAACCTGAAAAATCCCCACAGTTCCCCCTACAAAAGCAGTAATGGCATAAAAAAGCTGGTTGCCTTCAGTCAGCAATCCTACATACAAGGCCATGATCAAGGTAACAAAGTAGGCCAGGTGGTCATCCAGCAGAATAGCAATCAGCATGGAGCCTGCAGCCACTGGAGCCAGGTATCCGATGAGATTGCCCAAGGCGGGTTGATCTCCAACCTTAATTACGGTCAAAAATCGACTTATAGATATTACTAATACAAAAACCAGGCCCAATAGCAAGAGCAACATATCGTTTTTATATATATCCGGATAATATCTGCGGACAAAACCTATGACCAGCCAAAAGCTCAACAATACAAATAAAGCAGTGCCAATCAAGGTTAAAGTATAATTATTAGTCCTTTGGATACCCAGTTGTTCCAGTATGGATATTTGTTCTTCGGTAACCCGGTTACCCTCCCGCACTATTATCTCCCCGGCTTTGATGTTTTTTTGCACCGGAGCCACTGAATCCATAGCTTCCTGGATAGCCAATCTGGTTTTTTCTTCGTTGTAGATGAGATTAGGTCTTAAAGAATTGATGCTGACTAGTTTTATTATTTCCCGGGCTTCTGCAGAATAGGGTAGAACCTCTATCTTGCTGACCGCTTCCAGTTTTAGGTCTTCCATGGTCTCGTCGGTTACCGGCTTATCCATTAAACTTTGCACTATGGTCAAAGATCCCTGTTTCATCTGCTGCAAGTCTTCCGGCCCGGCGTTAAATAAATAGTCAGCTAGGGTACTGTGGTCTAGAGCCAAATCGCTAAAGCCAGTACTGCTGCTCTTTAGCAGGTCCACTAATGCAGGTTTGGCTTGAGCACCATCCACTTCCTCCTCACCTTCAGCCGAAATCAAAATATTTTCCAGGTTAGAATAGAATAAATCAATATCATTTTCTGCGCTGGTCAGGGCAAAGATATCCTCGTGATAAACCTTCTGCACCTTGGCCGCCGCTTGTTCTCTCAACTCTTCAGTCTGTTTTTCATCAATAATGGTAGCATTAACATTGGATTGGATATCCCGAGGGGCTACTTCATCCGGCTTTAACATTACCTGCTTGGGATTGAAATTGCTGAATAGAATCAGAATAGTTATAGAAAAGAATAAAAATATACTTAAACCCTTTTTCATATTGGAGTTTTTGAAAAATAGGCTTATATTTCTCCATAAACTGCTAAGAATTTTGGATATCCCCATTGATACTCTCCTTAAAAAGCCTTAGGCTTTTTGCCAACAGTATGTATATTTCTTCACTTGCTTTTGCCATCATTGGCTTCAAATATTTCGTAGGCGTCTATAATGTTTTGGACTAAGGGGTGACGAATAACATCCTGTTTACTCAGGTATTCGAAGGATATTCCTTTCACCAGGTGAAGTATTCTTTGTACCTCTACCAATCCCGAGTACTCTTCCTTAGGCAAATCAACCTGGGTAACATCCCCGGTTACTACGGCCTTGGATCCAAAACCAAGACGGGTTAGAAACATTTTCATTTGCTGAGGAGTAGTGTTTTGGGCTTCATCTAAAATAATAAAGGCATCGTTTAAGGTTCTGCCTCGCATATAAGCCAAAGGAGCCACCTCAATAATGTTTTTTTCCAGATATCTCTGAGTTACATCTACTCCTAAAATATCAAAAAGACTGTCATACAGAGGACGGAGATAGGGATTGACTTTTTCAATCAGGTCTCCCGGCAAAAAGCCCAACTTCTCACCGGCTTCCACCGCTGGCCGAACCAGTATGATCCGTTCCACTTCTTTATTCTTAAGGGCTCGAACTGCCATAACCACCGCCAGGTAAGTCTTGCCGGTGCCGGCAGGTCCAATACTGAATACTATATCATCGCGAAGGATAGACTGAATGTAACGCTTCTGACCTAGAGTTTTAGCCTTGATCACCTTCCCCCGAATAGTGGTTAAGAGAGGACCGGATACAAGATCCTGGGCTCTTACCCGGGCTCCTTTAGCAATTAGTCCATTCAAGTAATTAATATCATTAATAGTAAGCTGACCCTCGGATTCCACCATATCGATTAAACTGCGCAGAAGCTCGCAGACGGCATTTACCCGCTCTTCTTCTCCAGACAGAAGGATATCTCCTCCCCGAGAGAACATATCAACATCGCTTATGCTTTTAAGATACTTGAAGTTCTCATCGTTACTTCCAAATAATATTATGGCTTTTTCGTTATCATCGATAGAAATTTTAGCTTCTTTTCTTGCCAATAAAGGTTTCCCTCCAAACATCAAGTATAATGTACTAAATACTAGATTCTTGCGTATTATACATCTTAGTAATTATAGCATATCATGAGATTCAATTGCCATTTTCGCCTTCTTTTATAGGTTTAGTCTGAGCAATTTCCCTTATGATTTCTACCGCTGCCTTTACTCTCATTACAGATTCACTGGGAGCCGATAATACCTCAATTTTAGGATGGCTGATGGTTTCGGATTTATCAAGCTTTTTTTGCAGGATTTCCAAAGCCTTCTTTTCAGCTATTTGCCTGGCCTCATCCTCAGTGTATTGTTTCTTTTCCAGCCTCTCTTCCTGCAATAGAACTTTGCTCAACTGAAAACATCCCCAGGGCGTATTGATGATATTAATCTTTTCACTGCTCTGGTACAAAGTGAATTCAATTTTATCATCACCAAATATTTTAAATTCATTCCAGGGAGTGTCCAGATAGATGCGATGCTCTTTGCGTCCGGTAAATACCCGGCTTTCCTGGTAAAAACTGCATTCCCCATATCCTTCAATCCATACCCGGGCTTTAACTATTCCCCGGGCTCGAACCAGGTAAGGGTTCAGAGTATGGCTAGCCTCCGGGGGCATGTAAGGATTAGCTTCCGGAATTACCAGGCCCGAAATAAGCAGGTCTCCTTTGGCTACCGCATCTCCTTCCTTAACCCGAGCTTGACCATCCAGCACTATGATTTCTTCAATCACTCCGGCCTGGCTGGCCAGCAAATTGCAGGGACCTTTTATTTCATCTCCAGGTATTATTTTTTCTACTACCTCAATGTGAGCTTTTACCCCCCTGATATCTATCTTTATATAAGTAAGGTCTTTGATTTCACGTAAGATTGCTTCCTCCGCATCACTGCGGCTAAAATTCCATTTGGCTGCTCCCTGGTATACACCATAGCGCTGGGCGGCATCCAGTATCTCTTTATCATCAATTCTCTCATTGCCCTTCACATTGATGAACCATACAAAAGAAGACAAAATATATAATGCCAGAATAAAACCCAGAGCTCCACCCAGAAAAGCCAGTCTCCTTTTTATGGTAGACTTCATAAAAGGCAGCCCTCTTCTATGCAGTACCTCCACACTATAAGCGTGTTCATCGGCCAGGCTTTTCAGAGCATCATAGCCGCTACTTCTTATACGAAAGCTCATGAAATCCTGTTCTTTCTTCACATCCCACAGGAATATACCGCGGGCCAATGCCATATTAATAATCTTCTCGGGCCTGGCTCCCTGCAGTTTGACCGTTATAATGCCTCCCCAATGATCAAACAGTTTGCTGCTCAATGCTTAACCTCCTATCAATCCCGGAAGACAATGGTATTTATTTCACCGATCAAAAACAATTCCTCCGGTAACAGGGTCTTGATTTCAAGATTACTCCCTTGTATCTCAATAAAACCCCGGCTCAGATTAATTCTTAACAAATCTATCCGAAATTCAATAATGCCTCGGTGATTCTCAATATACAGTTCATTTCTTCCTATCAGAGTCAATTTGGGTATGTCCATTACCAAATCCCTGGGTATTTCCAGAAAGTCAGCCATTACTCGATTAAAAGTATCCCGGTTTTTTTCCATACTATGACCGCCCCCTTCTACCAGCTTATATATACATTCATACAAATATATGCCAGTATTTGAAGGCTAATACCAGGGAGCTAAATCAGAAGTGGAAAGTGGAAAGCTGAAAGTTGGTTAGTTGGCCAGGTAATACATACGAGTGTTATGCTTTGTTTGAGCAAAGAGCCCTGCTGCGCAGGACCACAATTTTGTTTCGCTTACGCTCAAATAATTAAGGAAGGGGAAGGCGAACGCTACTCCTGTACCATCATGCCAGGGCTTACTATAATTAAGCAGGCAGAAATCCTGGGATTCCTGCCTGTTTAATAACAAAAAGTCTATTCGACCAAACCGCAATTCTTTAATGACTGGTACAAGCGGTAGCCTCCACTGATGTTTTTAGAATTGATCCCGTTTTGCTTAAGAATCCGGGCGGCAATATAGCCCCTTAATCCAATCTCACAAAAAATGACTATATCTTTATCCTTCGGTACCTCATTCAGACGTTCCCGCAGATTATCCACCGGAATGTTATAAGCTCCTGCTATGGTACCCTTTTCCACTTCTTTGGGACTACGTACATCTATCAAGTATATGTCCTCTACAGCTAGATGCTGTACCTCTTCCCAGCTCATACTGTCTGTACTCCCGTCCAGTATATTGGCTGCCACATAGCCTACCATATTGGTCGGACTCTTGGCCGAGGAAAAGGGTGGAGCATAGGCCAGTTCCAATTCCAGCAAATCATATACATTCATTCTGCCTCTGATGGCAGTAGCCAGAACATCGATAGTCTTATCCACGTTGTCGTATCCTACTACCTGAGCCCCCAATATTTTTCCTTCCCCTGGGGTAAACAGCAGTTTTATAGTCATCTGTGTGCTACCCGGATAATAGGTAGCATGGGAAAAGGGTTGGGCATGACAAAACAGATATTCTATGTTTTTCCGTTTCAGCTGTTTTTCATTTTGCCCGGTTCCTCCGGCGACCATATCCATAATCTTGACGATGGAAGTACCCTGAGACCCGGTATACTTAATATTCCGCCCACAAATGTTGTTGGCTACTATCCATCCTTGCCGATTAGCCGGTCCTGCCAAGGGCACCAAACTGTCATCTCCGGTAACAAAGTCCTTAATCTGTATAGCATCTCCAGCCGCATAAATAAAGGAATCAGAAGTTTGCAGCTGTTCGTTCACTAGTATACCCCCGGTAGTACCCACGGCCAGCCCAGCTTCTTTAGCCAGCCAAACCTCTGGCTTTACTCCGGCGCCCATAATTACTATCTGTGCCGATATATTCTTACCGCTTTCCAGCTGGATTTTCTCCACCTGTTCGGCACCCTCCATCGCCACTACTTTATCGGATAGAATTACATCAATCCCTTGTTTCTGGATATACTCCTGTACGATAGCCGCCATATCAGGATCCAGGGCTCCCATTATTTGATCGGCTGCTTCTACTATAGTCACCTTGAGTCCTAACTCTTTTAACATCTCAGCCATTTCTAGGCCAATATAACCGGCTCCTACTACTGCGGCGGTTTCAGGCCGGTTTACTTCGATATATTGTTTTATATTATCACTGTCCGGGACATTTCTCACCACAAAGACATTAGCTTTTTCTATTCCCGGAATATTATGCAAGGCAGGCTGAGCTCCTGGAGACAATACCAGATAATCATAACTTTCTTCATACACAGTATCATTTACTAAATTTTTTATTTCTACCTTCTTTTCCGCCGGGTAAACCTTAATAACTTCACTCATGTTTCTTACATCAATGTTAAAACGGCTGCGCATAGATTTGGGAGTCTGTACCAGCAATTTTTTTCGCTTTTCAATAACTCCTCCCACATAGTAAGGCAATCCACAATTAGCGAAGGAAATATCTTCTCCTCGCTCTAACATTATTATTTGAGCTTCTTCGTCCAGACGCCGCAATCGGCATGCAGTACTAGCTCCGCCGGCTACTCCACCTACTATAATTATTTTTCTTGTCATCTTCCTAAACCTGGTTGACCCGGATAGTCCGGGGAGTCGACTGGCTCAACCAGGTATAAGTCACCTGCCTTTCTAAAAAATATCTGATATAAACATATGTCTTTTATACTATTCTAAACCAATTGTGATATAAAAAATATAAGAAAGCCAGATATATTTGACATCACGTTATATGTAAAGTTTCTTCAATTGGATAAACTTTATGTGATCGATAACATGGGTACACGGCACGTGATCTATAATTTACCCTTGCGTATATTCGATAAAAATAGCTGGCGGTCAAAGACCGCCCCTTCAATTGGATTTTAAAAGACATGATTTTACTATTATGCAAAAACAATTAAGACAAAAAGCGGGAACACTTTAGAATATTATACATCCCTTCGGTGCTGTCCCGCTTTATTATTTATATTTTTTCTATTATAAAATTCCTAGCCCAAAATATAGTTGGGATCAACTTTTTTAAGGGCGGCCAGTTCTTCTTCCTAGTTCATTAATACTTCTTCTGACAGATTTATAACTATATGCAAAATACTAAGAGTTTTGTCTCATCTTGCTTAAATGCTTAGCACACAAATAGTATGCCAAAATATTCAAGCCCCATATTTCACCAAAGACCAGATATTTTCTTCTTCTTTTTTAATCACAAGTGTCAGTTTATTGGATTTAACTCCAATAAACTGACACTTGAAGAAGCCTTGATTTGAACCTTCGGTAAGTCAGACTAGACTTAAATATTTCCAACTAATCAGAAACTTAATTTTTTTGCCCGGAACTCTACTTAATTATATTTTCATCCGCAATAAATGTCAGCTTCTTGAACATTTATCCAAGAAGCTGACACCTTTTTTCCATGGATCGGGACACTTTACTTACTTCATTTCTTCCCCGCCTATTCAACGATTCCCATAAATCCAGTTTTTTCGACAATGGTATAGATTTTGCATGGAGAGAAGTTAAGGACCAAATTAGAGGGGGTGCTAGGGCCTTTATATTTTGCTGTAAGAAAGACTAAACCTTAGTAATTTTTCCTGGCTAAATCATTACCTTTAATCCAGGATACCAATATGTATTGCTAGGAATACAATAACACTCTTTACTATTCTTTTGGATTTAAATAGAAACAGGGCTTGTTGTTAATGAAATATATATAGAAGGGAAGAAATAAATTGGTTATTGGTGGACTTATCATAATACTACTTTTAGTGCTGTCTATGCCTTTTCTAATAAAGAAAGTCGAGGAAAACCTGGAACCATTTCTTTTTGTGATGGGGTTACTGGCCGCCATTGTGTCGGGTAAAATTAGTACCCACCTGGTTATGGAGGCACTGCAAGAACCGATAATGATTGCATCAGTGGTTCTGGTGGCGGGGATTTTGTTTTTCTTACTTAAAGATCAGTTTTCCAACCTGATGAATAAGGTGCTGCAGAGAATTCCCATAGCCTTAGTGGTTGCCGCTGTGGTATTTATACTGGGTTTGATGTCCAGTATTATAACTGCCATTGTCGCTTCAATTATCCTGGTTGAAGTAATTACCTTACTGCCATTGAAGCGACAAAACAAGATAGTGATCTGTATTCTGTCCTGTTTTGCCATTGGCCTGGGGGCAACCCTGACCCCGGTAGGAGAACCCTTGGCCACCATAGCTGTTTCCAAGTTGGATGAAAGTTTTTTCTATCTGTACTATTTGTTGGCTAAATATATTATTCCCATGATATTCTTTTTCACCCTTCTGGCTGGGGTTTACACGGCTAAAGTGGCCAAGGAAAACCGGGTGCTTAATAGTGAAATAGCTATGACTTCTGAAGCCGTAGAAGATTCTCTAATTGAAGATGAGCCACTGGAAGAAGATACCTGGAAGAGTATCATCATCCGGGCCCTGAAGGTGTACCTTTTCGTTATGGCTCTAGTCTTTCTGGGGGAAGGTTTTGAACCTCTGATAGAGGCTTATATCCTAGGGCTCAGTCCTCAAATATTGTATTGGATAAACATGGTATCCGCAGTTCTGGATAATGCTACTTTATGTGCAGCAGAAATCAGCAACTCCATGGGAGAACCAACTATCAAAGCTATATTAATGGGATTGTTGATAAGCGGCGGTATGTTGATTCCCGGAAATATTCCTAACATTATTAGTGCTTCCCGCTTAAGAATAACCAGTAAAGAGTGGGCTACTGTAGGAGTCCCTCTGGGCCTGGCAGTAATGGCAGTTATGTTCGTTATTTTGTTTTATATCTAAGCAGTGTAGCATTAGTAGCCTCAACGGGCTAAAGATATAGGTCACTGAGTAGTTTCAAATCAGGTTTGCTCTATGTCTTTGCTTTTTGGGACTTATACTATAAGAGAAATGGGTGAGCTTGCAGCAACCAAAAGCTCACCCATTTTCTATCTTGATTGGAATCCCTTGAATATTGGGCAGGAAAGTCCGGCATTGGATATGAACGTAGCTTAAATAGGCGGGATATAAAGTAGCAGGTGGTGAGGCCAATATAACTCAGAGGGGGTTAGTGCCCCCCCTCGTCATGGGAACAGGGGTGTGTAAGCTGGCTAGGGAGATTTAGGGGGTCTGCCATGAAAGTATCCTACACGTGGGCGGAGTTAGCCTAAGCTCATCCAAGAGCTAGCCATATGAGCATCTTTTAGAAAAATTGCAGGACGATATCAGAGCGAGGGTTCAGTTCTTTTTTAATCCGGGGAAGATACTCAATGAGAAAAGACCCAGGGATTAGCATTGGAGATGGATAAACCCCCATTAAGCTGAACTTATTAATCCTCACCTTTTGATAGATTATTATTTTACCGATCTAAATTAGCCTTTTGCTTGCTAATAATCTTTTCAATTATACCATGCCATTTTGCAACTGCTTCCGATGCAACTTCATATTCTTCACTGTCCTTACTAACCTCCCAGAATAGAAAGTTAGCTAAGACATAGGAGGGTTCCGAATTAGCTAATGAGATTTTTAAATCAATGCGGCTTATCCTTTCTGCCTCTTTCTGACCAAATACCTGGCCTACGCTATCCCCCAAACCAGCAGTTACTCTCTTACCTTTAGCCGCTGCAACACTCTTATCAGCACCATATTCCACAATTTCACAAGCTACTATATCCTCATACCCAAATACTATAGGAACCGGAATACCATTTTTCATCGTGCTTATGGCTAGTTTCTTGTCTTTCCCATTTATGCCCAGGGCCACATTTTGATTGGAATATAACTGGCTGGCATCAATGCTACTAATAGATTCCTCCAGTTTTTTCTTTCTTTTCATATAATGATTATAGGATCTCATGTTTTTATTGTTAAATAACATATAGCCAATGAAAGCAGCAGCTAATAAAAAAGCAAGAAAAACATACAAATAAATCAGCTCCTTTAAAATAATTTTTCCTGATTCTTCACCCATTTTGAGAAATCCCCACAATGGTGTGGGGATTTCTTTCTCCAGGACTAGTATTACAAAATTATAGTAATTCCATATTCTCAAGTTTTCTTTAAAACGTTTGGCTACCCAGAGTCTGATGGGGCTTTACAATCATTACTCGTTTGGCTATTCAAAAGCTATAAACCTTATCCTTAAGTTTATGCTTACCAGACTATAAAAAAGATTGATAAACACCTGGCCAAAAGAGAATGCTTGATTGCCCATTATAGATACTACAATAAAGCTAATCGTATAAAAAGAACGATCCAGAGGATAAAAAACAAAAAAGGTAAACTCAGACATATCTTTTTGGCGGTATTACCTGTTATATAGAATTTCATCAAATCCTCATATACCCATCCTCCGTCCAGGGGACTGATGGGAAAGGAGTTAATAAACCCAAAAAACAAGCTACCAACTGCAAGCAACACCATGAACGGGGTGGATGTCACAACTCCAAGCACCAACAAAATCAGGGCTAATAGAGCATTGGTACCAATACCGGCGGCATTAAACCTCATATGCACCTTGGGATCAGCCTGGAAAAAGCTAGTCTCCTCAGCCTCTACAAAACCTCCCACCATAGAACCGGCCATAGCCCCTATCCGTTCAATTTTTATACCATTGTTAGCTAGAACCACACCGTGGGCTGACTCATGAACCACCAATCCCAGAATCGCACCTAAAACCATTACTAAAGCGTTGCTCCCTGATATTAATCCATCTAAACCGGAAAGGAATGGTAACTCTCCCAGCAGCAGATAATAAGTTGGACTTATTAAACTGAATGCAATCATTCCTATTCCAAATAGGGCGGCTATTCTTTCGAATAATTTCCACCCCGTTGGGCAACGTCTAGTAATCCGGTAAAAGAATTCTGGAAGAGTATTATTACTGGCCATGACCATGCCCTTTTCTTGCATGCTAGCTGCATCAGCCATAGCTTCATATTTTACCCACAGTGTTTTATACCTTTCGCTTACCTGGGCTAATACTTGGTCAACTTCTTGGTTCTCTTTAGCATGAGCTTGGTCTAAGTAAGCTCCCAGATTTTTCAGATCAAGGTATGCCTCTCCTAGTGAACTGTCCACGGCACACCCCTTATTCTGGAATTCTTCAATCCTAAGTAGATTTTTTTCCAACTTAGTTAAATGCTTATTGATACTACTAGACTGCATTTCTACCTTTATCAGTGATGTCATAGGTTTTAGATCCAAATAATTTTTTGGCAATCACAGTAATATAACCATTTTTAGTCAGCTCGTCTAATACGGCTTGAGACCTGGCCGTTGCTCCAGTTGGAGTATTACCGCCTTTCATTTCGGTAAGTCTATCCCTTACTATTGTACTTAGCTGACTGGAATCTTTGGCACCGTCTTTCAGCGCTTCAAGATAAAGTTTCTGCACCAATGTTAATTCGATATCTGCCATTTTTAAAAGCACCTCCAATTTTATTTTATACTTAGCCCATTAACAAAAGGTAAAGCTTTTTTCTTTTTTGACTAACCATCAAATTCAAATACAATTTGGGGTTTTTCCTTACTTTATAAATAAAGTTGATGATGAACTGTCATATTAATTATAGCATAATCCACTTTCTATAATCATTCCTTAGGGTAATGGCTTTGTTTCTCAACAAAAGAAATCATTTATGGGCTCTGACCAGGGGAAAAATTTCTCCCCTGGTCCATAGCCCCATTGTATTATAATTCGTCATGGATAAGAAATAACCTGGCTTTAACTTAAGCTGCTTCTTCTGCAGCCGTAGCCTCTGCAATCTCCTTATCGGTCATACTATTTTTCCTCTGGAAGAAGTCATAATAGAAGAATATGGTCATTGCAATAGCCAGTGGCGGTATCCAGGCCAGATAATACATACCCTGTACTACATATGTGTATGCCAGGTAAGAGGCTCCTGGTACTGCTACAACAAAAGTGGTAAATAGCAGTGCAAACCAGAAGTATCCCTGGGGTCTGCCCACCAACTTAAGCCATATGATGACCGTCATAAAGGACATTACAGCCAGCAGACTGGACAGAGCCGGGAACAATACCCAGATATAGAACCAACCACCGGAGAGGGCCAGGGCAGCACAAGCCAAGAGTGAAATGGTTGCTGCTCCCCATTTGGATGATGTTTGAGACTTAGGGCTGATAGTTTTTTTGGTAACCATACTGTAGAATTCCAGCATGAATATTCTCATATTTCTTCCGCCGGATTCCAGGGTGGTGATCATGAATATACTACCCAGTAATCCACCCCATATGGCCCATACTTCAGTGGGAATAAAGGTAAATACGCTTCCGGCAATGGTTGCATATCCGCTCTGGAGAATAAATATCCAACCATTGGCAACAGTTTCAGTATAGGTGGCCAGGGTCAATACGGCTGCCGAAGCCAGAGCCACAAATGCGGTTAATCCTTCCAGGGCCTCTCCACCATAACCAATCAGTCGTACAAATTTTTCATCAGGTACCCGCCTGGAGGTATAGCCGGTAGTCCAGAAGGAATGCATGCCGGTCAAGGCACCGCAGGATATGGTTATGAACAACATGGGCCAAACCGGTCCCTTGGCAGTGTTAGCAATAACCGCCGGCAAGGCCAATGGCAGGTTGCCCACAATACATCCGGTTAATAGGATCAAAGCTCCCACAACCATAAATACGAAATTCAAGAAGTTTCGAGGTTCAACCAGAATCCAGGCTGGAATCGAGGCTGAAATAATGGGATAGACTACAAAAATACCAAACCATACATTAGCTGGCAAAGATATAGGATAACTAAGGCCTAAAACTATAGCTATGGACACAATAACTACTCCAACTATTGTAGCCCAAAGTACCGGAAATCCTCCCTTATAAATCATAAAGCCCATTATAACTCCGCTTATAGTAAAAGCAATGGTAGGAAGAGTTAATTCAGGGGTGGCTGCAAAGAGGTTGCCCAATGCGGTTAGAAAAGTAGCGGTAAAAGCTGCTATACTAAACCATCCCAGAACGACTCCCATTTTTCCTGCTCTCTCACTGATGAGCTCAGAGATCAAAAGACCAATGGTTTTCCCTTGTTTTCTCATGGATATATGCATGGTAGCATAGTCGTGAGGTGAACCCAGGAATACATTACCTATGGTAATGTAAAGGAAGGCGGGCAAAAAGCCCCACATGGCTCCTGTTGCTCCACCGGCCAAAGGTGCACCACCAGCTATGGATGCCCAGTGGTCACCAAACAGAGTTACTGGATTAGCGGGATAAAAATCCACATCATCCCGAAATTCAATTGCCGGTACTGGCCTACCTGGTTTATATTTCAGATATACTTTTTGTAGATAGCCACCGATAATAAAATATCCCAACAGCCATATGGCCATCCCTATAAGGGTTAATGTTGTTGTTGTTAGCATCTCTTTTCCTCCTCGCTGTCTCTAAAATTTGGCGCTTTTTTGGTTTATAAATGGAATTGATGAAACAATGACATTTTTAAACCTACAAGCATGAACATTTGATTCAATAGGGTCGAGTTTGATTTTATTCTTTTAGTAAGTTCGACGCTGTATTAACAGTGAAAATTTAGCATTGTTTTAGCTTACTAGCCAGTTCACTACTGAATACTATTGAATCTTACCCTGCATCTCCCCCCCCTTTTCTAATTCATTAATGGTAACAAAATATTTATGATGATTATTAAACCATAACAAAACAAATAAATTTAACTAGCGACAGATGCGGGATAGCCATTGCTGGCCCTCATTTTATTAATGGGATATGGTAATTCGTGGCAGGAAGCCGGGCAGATAAGCCCGGTTACCAGCCAAACCAGATAACTAGGAAGGTCTAAAAACTGACAGCTACTGTTTATAATTACACCCGCCATATCTGAGCGAATTACCTGAAAATCTTATTTTTTTCTCAATGAACCAGTCACATCAACTGCTCTGAGGTTTTCCAATTCCTTTTCAGTAGGTTCCGGAATGATCTGTACATCGGGAGCTACCTTTAGATCCCAACCGGTATTTTCCTTAATCTCCTCTATGGAAGCAAAAGGATAGTATCCAGTAAGAATGAACTCTTTGGTGACCGGATCAGGTCTTAGAATTCCCAGAGTAGTTATCATGGCAGAAGGTCCCCCACCAGGAAAGCCATATTTTTCACGGGCATTGCCACCATCCAGATAACCCGGGGAAGAAATATAGGCTACCTTTTCATTGAATCTCTTCCTCTCGTGGGTAACCATGAGCAAATATTTCTTGGCGCCAACGGCGATTTCATTGGCCCCACCGGAACCGTTTAAACGAACCTTAGGCAGTGTATACTTTCCTACTCGCCAAGGTTCGGTACCAGGTTCCCAAATGCCGGTAGTATTTACGTTACCAAATTTATCTACTTCAGCAGCACCGATGACCGCATTGTCAACTCTGCCAGAGGCCACTAGGAATCCCAGGGCATCAATAGCACCGGTAAAGCTTACCGCATTGGCAGATATCCGATTATCTTCAATACCCCAGGGCAATCCGCCTACGGGGGTAGAACCATAAACTCCGCCTTCAGTAAATGCCATCAAGTTGGGAGCATGATTTTTCTGGGCAAAGAATCCTGCCAGCATACTTAAACCTACCCCAAATATAGCCAGCTCACCGTCTTTAAACTCCCTACCGGTTGCGATTGCCATCATTTCTTGTCTTGTATATTCCATTGTCTTACCTCCTTTCCAAGAGTTCCTTGATTTCAGCATCCGTCTTAATCCACTGTTTATACGGATCCATCAAGAACGCGGTATCAGTTGCACTTATCTTGTCAATTCTTTCCTGTCCGATCATATCTACATAATCCCAGACATCACCATACTGACCGAAAGCCTGCAAGTACTCCTTGGTACCCTCTTCCGTCTTAAGCATCTTATTCATATAGTACATGTGCTCTTCGTCACTATCGTAGAGACCGGTGGAACATGCTGGCCATACTCCATAAGGAGCATATACTACTGCATCTGTCACTATATAAGGTATTCTGACCAGATTGGGATATTGTCTCATTACCCCGGTATCAACTATCTTGTCTGCCACTAAGATTACCTTCTTGGAACAACGGGACAGTTCATAACGGCACCATTCACTTCCTAGCATAATGGCATTACCGTAGATGTCAGCCATGGTTACATGAATAGCTGCCACATCAGGTTTTATAGGGGTAAAAGCTCCGCATACCTTGCCGGTAAATGGATCGGTTACTTCCGGTATTTTCTTGGTATTGGGATAATTTTCCGGGTCGTCGGCTGAACACCATTGCTGGTCACAACCGGTATTCATAAACATGGGAACAAAGGGCCAGTTGAGAGCACCGGCCATCATGCGAATAGGAACAGAACCGTTGGAGTAGTCTTCCAAAATGGTTTGACCGGTTTCAACGGCTCTTTTTAGACCATTGGCGAAACCGTAAACTTCCAGTCCGGAAAATCCAACTTCCATCCGCTTTAGCCCTCCTACTGCAGCCAGCAGGTTGGTACCCTGGGTGTTACAGTTGGAAGCTACGTCAATATCCTTTCTCCCTGCCTTAACCATTTCCCTGAAGAATGAGATGCAATCTGATCCAACTGGGAGTGCTCCCCCATGACCGAAATACATACCATCATAGGTATACTTCTCAACAGCTTCTTTCATGGTGATAAGCTTGCTTTTGTTCAATGACTTTCCCTCCTTTTGACTTGGTTGTTAATCTAATAGTCTTATTCTGCATATAAAACAAAATTAGTATTACTTGGTATCGGGCCCAACTGGCTGGTTATTAATTGGCCAGTCTTTTTTCACCTCCTTAATAAAAGCGGTATTAGGCAAACCATTAAATTCATATATTCTAACGTTGAAAGTTTATATGAACCTATTGATATTGAACAGATTCATAATAATTAGATTCATATTTACGCCAAACCCCTACTCTGCAATACGGGGAAAGGACTGTTAAGATGACGCTTCATACCCAGCTGCACGGGGTAAAAGCCAAAAGCTATACCCATCAATTGGGTAAGATATACAATTGGCATATCATATTTTTTGCCCTTTAAAGCGCCAACTGCCTCCTGCCTGGTATCCAGGTTTACACCACACATGGGACAGGCTACCACAATGGCATCGGCTCCCGCTTTCTGGGCTGATTCCAAAACCTGCCCACTCAAATCCAGCACAATATCAGTGTCACTGGCCGCATAACCGCCTCCGCAGCATTCTGCTTTATGACCCCAGGCAACTGTATCAGCACCTAAGGCTTTTAGTATCAAATCCATGGATACAGGTAGTTCAGGATCATCAAATTGCACTACTTCTTTGGGCCGGGTCAGTAAACATCCATAATAAGCGGCCAGTTTTAAACCTTTCAGGGGCTTAACTACCTTGGACTTTATAGCATCCAAGAGTCCCGGTTCCTCCATGATAAATTGCAGTAGATTATTCACCTCTGGTTCTACTGGTGCTTGGGTCTGAATAATTTCCGCCACTTCCGCAGCTAAAGCCTTGTTGTTTCTCAGCTCATAAGAAGCACCTTTTAGACGGCTAAAGCAACCCGCACATGGAGCCAGGATTTTGTCCATCTTCATATCCCGAGCAATAGCCAGGTTGCGTGCGCTCAGGCTTATAGTAAGTTCATGATTCAAACTGTGAGCCGCTGTAGCTCCGCAGCAGTTCCAGTCTTCGATTTCATTGAGATTGATTCCCAGGTGTTTGCATACTAGTTCTACTGAGATACCATATTCTTTGGCCAGTCCATGCAGGGAACACCCGGGGTAATATGCTACCTTCATCATTATCCCTCCCTCTGCATCGGCATATTTCTAAACATACGTCGAACTTTCTTGATATCTTTTACTCTTGCAGGGATGGGATTCAACTTGCCTTTAAAAAACATTTTCATCCCCATTTGGGCATCCTTGGTGTACTGTTTGGATCTGAGATTAAACTCTACGCTCAATAAAGCTTCAGGTACCCGGCCAAACCTTTTAATATGGCCCAGCATCAGTTCATGGAAAAGCTCAACATTGGGCCTACTGGCAGGAATACTCTGGTTATAGGATTTTTCCCTTAAATAATCCATTATTCGTGGAATATTGATGGATGATGGACAGCGATCCACACATAATTGGCAGGCTACGCATGACCATAAGGCATCCATCCTTAATAGTTTTGCTTCTTCACCCATTTTTATTAATTGAATTATCTTCCTTGGAGTAATATCAAAAATATGAGCGTTAGAACATCCACCGCTACATTTACCGCACTCTAAGCACATTTCTATATCGGTATGGCAGTGTTCTTTGATCTCTTCTTTAAGTGCGTTACTGCTCTGATCTATTCTCCAAACATGATAGAAGTCTGCTGTGTTAAGCATTTAATCGCCCCCTAACCCTGATTGAACAGGGCTATCACTTCTGCCGCAGCTGCTGCCCCCTGATATTGTGCTCCCAGGCTCTCAACCGGAAATCCGCAGCCTCCAGCAAAAAATACTCTATCTCCGGTTTGGGTTGGATACCCAGGAATATAATCAATGAATCCATACTGATCAGTTTTAGCCTCAAACATGCTTGCCAGTTCCTTGGTGGTTTCTGACGGTACCATAGCATTGGCCAGTACTATCATATCTGCTGCAACTTCTACCGGTACGCCCATCAAGGTATCCTCGGCTCTTATCATAAGTTTGCCATTATCAGGCAATACTTTGGCTGGACGTCCTCTGACATAACGTACATGTTTGTCCTCGATGACTGAACGAGCAAATTCCTCATATTCTTTACCAGCTGCCCGGTAATCCATATAAAAAACGAAACATTTGGCATCGGGATTAAGGTCTTTCATTAGTCCAGCTTCTTTAGCTGTAAACATGCAGCATATTTTAGAACAATAGGGATAGCCTTTGGAACGGTCCCGAGAACCTACGCATTTAAAAAAGGCTACTACTTTAGGCAAATCTTTTTTATCCCAGGATTCCATTTCTTTAAGCTTTCCTTCGAATTCCAAAGCTGTGAAGACATTATCAAAGGCGCCATACCCATATTCTGCATATTCCGAGGCATCATAAAAACCAAATCCAGTAGCCAGAATTACAGCATCAAATTCAATCTTTTCGTTGCTGCTCAACTCTACCGAAAATGATTTATCTTTTTTCTCCACTGACTTAACCGTAGTGTTTATCTTAACGGTGATATTAGGGTTTTCTTCCACCATCTTGACTTTTTGTTCTGCCATTTTCTGTGGGTTGTCCCAACGGGGGAAACTTCCGTATAGCTGATTCATAATACCGCCGAGATGGTCTTCCTTTTCCAGCAAAACCGCCTGGTAACCGGCGCCGCCCAGTTTTATTGCTGCTTCCATCCCGGCCATACCCCCGCCGATTATGAGTGCTGTCTTTTCACTATTACTCATTTTCCTATTCTCCTTTCAAAACCCCATAATCAATCATTTAAAAAACCCAGTTTTTTAAGAACCGGCTCCACCGGGGTTGAATTGGCATTAAAACCGATCTCTTCTATTGGAGCTCCTAAGGCCAGGGCTATAAGCTGTCCTATATCGATTACCGGAATATCATAGGGTCCAAAACCCCGCTTGGCCAATTTGGGCTGCTCCCGATCCAAGGCCACATTGCAGCCCGGGCAGGTGGTAGTCATTAATTCCACCCCTTCTTCTTTAGCACTGTCGAATTTCCGCGCCAAATGAGGCTGAACCACATTTTCCGGATGGGTAAATCCCCTTCCTACCGCATAAGCACAGCACATTCTGCGTTCTTTAAAAAATACCGGAGTAGCTCCCAGGGCTTCATATATTTCCTCATGGAAAGTAGGAAGATCTCCTTCGTCCAGAATCCCGTATTGCTGAGCCAGGTAGTGACAGCCGTAATGAGAAGCTATCCTCAAACCAGTCAAGGGTCTTACTACCATTTCTTTAATTCGATCTAACAGCAGATACCATAATTCTTGAACATGATAAACGTGACTATTTCCTTCGTAATGGTAACCCCATTGACCGATTAAATCATTGGCCATTTTCTTATACTCGGGATGATGATCCAAAATGTGTTTTAATTCAGTATTATATCCGAAACACCCGTTGCAAAAAGTATAGGTATCCAAACCATAACGCTGTTCTACCATACCCAGGTTGCGAGCCGTTACTGCCAGTGATGGCTCAGCAGGATAGCCGGAACAAGTCAAAATATACCCTGAACAGCAGCTTTGATCAGCATCTTTAATTATTTCTATCCCCAACTTCTTAAGCACGAACTCTACACAATGCTCAGTTCCCGGGTATTCCATACTGCCGGTACAGCTGCGGAACAAGAATATTTTCTCAGGAATCTCAGGAATGCGTTCATGGGCCTTAACTACCCTATTCTGTGTCATAGCGCTCATCTATTAATCTCCCCCCCATAAAGCTAAGTTTCACTGGTTTTTCTTCTCCTTTAGCCTGCACCTCATCAAGTGCTTTCATCCAGTCAACTGCACCGGTCTGTTCAAATATAGCACCGTACTCTGCAATAGCTTTTTCTGATACTTTCGGCCAGGGTTCAACCCCGATTCCTTCTCTCAGACCTTTAATCTTATCTACACCCCTTTGCCCGGGTATAAAGGTCAGGCCGCCGGTAAAAGCCCGATAAGCATATTTGTTTATCGGCGTAACGTACTTGAGGCCATAGCCGTTTTCCAAAGCCAGGTAGCGCAGCTGCATCATCAGCAATGGATAATGAATATCCACCGGGCATACCCGGTAGCAATTGGCACACCACATGCATCTCCATATCTCTTCGCTCTGCAGTATTCGATCACTATCTCCAGCCAGTATATCGTGCACTATCTGCCGGGGATTATAAGAAGGATGCATGGCTGCCACGGGACAGTTGCCGGTGCATTTTCCGCATTGCAGACATTGTTCTAGATTAGGAACCAGATTATAGCGATCTACTTTCTGATATAGTTCATTGTCCCATTCAGTCATATTTTCTCTAGGCAAAATATCTACATCTCCTTTGCCATTGTATTTAGTCGCGACAACATAATATAAATAAACTTTTCACTATCGTATCTCTATGCAATTAGCATGCCATCTCTGCTTAACTTAACTTAACCGGGCCAAGGTGGTTATATCCGCCTATGCTCCAAAAAAAAGTGTCAGCTTTCTAGAAATCTTTCTAAAAAACTGACACTCTTCCCAGTGTAAATTCGACATAATATGTCGTTTTATATTATTTGTTAGCGACCATTTTCTGCTAAAAACTAGTCCGATATTCCCAGAGCTTTTAATTTATAATAGAGAGTACTACGAGGTATCCCAAGCTTTTTAGCAGCCCGGGCCTTATTGTTCTTACATTCTTCCATGGCTCGGATAATGACCTCACGTTCCCTTCTGAGCAGTATCTCTTCCAAATTAGGTGCGTCCATATCCCGCTGGCCTATGGGTTCCTCCGCCAGTAAAGCAGATGGATTCAAGGTGTCCAACGCTCCGGCTTCAGCCAGAGAATCAATACTAATATAATCATCTTCCATGAGAATAATCACACTCTCCAGCATATTATGCAACTGTCTCACATTACCTGGCCAGTCATAAGCCTGCAGCATCTCCAAGACCTGTTCATCCATGCCGGAGATGGATCGCATATAAACACATTCCATTTGCTTGATAAACCTTTTGGTAAGGCCGATTATATCGTCCCTTCTCTCTCTTAGCGGGGGAATATCCAAAGTAACCACATTTAGCCGATAGTACAGATCCTCCCTGAATTTACCTTCTGCCACCAGGCCGGCCAGGTCTTTATTAGTAGCAGCAATAAGCCTCACATTTACTTCTACCGGAGCTGTTCCACCTACTCGATAGAACTTGCGTTCCTGTATAACTCGCAAGAGCTTGGCCTGCATATCCAGGGGCAGTTCTCCTATTTCATCCAGGAATATGGTTCCTTCGTTGGCCATTTCAAACTTCCCTTGTTTGCCCGTTTTACTGCCCCCAGTAAAACTCCCTGCTTCATAACCAAACATTTCGCTTTCAAACAGGGTACCTGGAATGGCACTACAATTAACTGCAATAAATGGTTGTTTGGATCGCTTGCTGTTTTGATAAATTACATTGGCCATTAATTCCTTGCCGGTACCGCTCTCACCCTGTATCAGCACCGTGGCGTCAGTAGCCCCTACCCGTTTGGCTTGCTGCAGAACTTTTTTGGTATTGGCATTTATAGTATAAAAGGGGTCCTTATTTATTTCTTCGCTATTAACAATTCTCTCCTCCAACTGTTTCACTCTGCTGTTAACCCGGTTCAGCTCTTCTACCAAGGTTTTCGACTCACTAACATCAGTAGTGGTGGAAACTGCCCCTACCACCTCGCCATCAGGCATGATAATCGGAACCGCATTTCGCACCGCGTAAACTCCCGGTCTTGGTTCGCAGAGCACATTATGATAGGATTCTATACTGCTAATTACTTGAAGAGTCAAATCGTGGGGGAAAAATTCTTCCAGTTTTAATCCCACAATATCCTGTGCTTTAATGCCAAACAAGTCTTCCGCGCTATGATTCCAGAAAATAACTCGACCCTGGCAATCTATTACTTGAATAGCTTCGCTTATATTATGAAGTATGGCATACATATGCTCACTTAGCATTTCCAGCTTGTCACTGAATCCATTACAGACATCCCGTGAAGTAAGCATCCCTACTATATTGCCCATCGCATCTAGAACCGGAAGACGTCCTATGTTCGCCTGACGCATTCGTTCACGGGCTTGGGTCAAGGGTTCATCAATAGTGCTGGTAATTATTCTCTTGCTGGCAATCTCCGATACAGGTAATTGAGTAGGAAAACCATTTTCTACACAGCGCATAAGACGTTCCTTGGTTACCAACTGGTAGCCCTCTTCACCATTTCCCTGCAGCACTACTTCTCCCCAGTGATTCTGAAGCATTATATTTATGACCTTCTCCACTGCAGTATCTCCGGGAATTCGGCCAAAGTCACTGGTCATGGCCTCTCCAACATTGATAGTATTAATCGGCTGCATCTGTGTCAAGGATATACCTCCTTTGTCCTAGATTAACAAGTCCCCGTCGTAAAAAGTCGATTTGTGTCTATTATAACATAGTAGAACATTAATTCACCATCCTAAAGTAAAAGGACTCCAGCGGCAAGCTGCATATAAACATTATCTAAACAGATCGTAGCCATTTGTACATTATAGAAAGTTAATGGCAAAAATGCTGGATACAAATGAAATTATAACCAGGCTGGCTACTATTAACAAAAACTTTCTCTGTCTCTTTTTGCCCTTAGGGCTTTTTATGAAAGCCATCACACTTCTCCTATCCAAATCTTTATTCATATTTATTGTACTGTAATCAGTATAAAAACAAAAAGCCTGCCTGGCATAATATTTATCCAGAACAGGCTTTTATAACCTTCATTGTAATACTTCATTTACAATTTGTTTAACCAGTTTTCCATCTGCAAGGCCTTTTAATCCCGGCATAATGTGCTTCATTACCTTGCCCCTATCTCCAGGACTGGTGACCTGCAGCTCTTCTATGGTTTTTTGAATTATAGCCCTTAATTCACTTTCCTCTAACTGCTCGGGAAGGTATTCCTGAATTACAGAAATTTCCTGCTGTAGACGCATTAAATCATCTGTTCTATTCGCCTTTTCATAATCCCCTACAACATCCCGGCGCTTATTTAGCTCCCGGTTTAATATTGCTAACATTTCATCATCATTAAGCCCATCTCTTTTAGCTATCTCAGCGTCTTTTTGGGCCGCTCTAATCATTCTGATAGTAGCCAGCCTTATTTTACCGGCTTCTCTATCCTTCATAGCCTTTTTCATGTCTTCGAATAATCTATCTGCCAGGGACATCATCTTAGATATCCCCCCTTAGAATTTCTTCTTCTTGCGGGCAGCTTCTGATTTCTTCTTTCGTTTAATACTAGGTTTTTCGTAGTGATCATGCTTTCTTATATCTTGCATAACCCCGGACTTTTGACAGGATCTTTTGAACCTTCTTAAAGCACTATCCAGGGATTCATTTTTACCTACTTTAACCTCGCTCATCTTTTCCCTCCCCTCATCGTTTGGGCTATATAAATGCCATTATATTTTACTATTTCAAAGGTATTGAGTCAAGATTAGCCTGCAGGCCAAGTCATTTCCCTTCCGCCTAAAAGATGATAATGAAGGTGCATAACCGTTTGCCCGCCCCATTCTCCACAGTTATTTAACAGACGATATCCTTCCTGATCTATCTTCATTTCTCTGGCTATCTGGGCAGCTTGTATTTGAATATGACTTAATATTTCACTATGGCTGTTATTAACTTCATTTAATGATGCTATATGTTTCCGGGGAATAATGAGAATATGTACTGGTGCAGTAGGATTTATGTCTTCGATAGCAATCAGCAGTTCATCTTGAAATACTATTTTAGATGGAATCTCACCAGCAATTATCTTGCAGAAAATACAGTCTTTAGTTTCAGGCATTGCTTCACCTCCTCTATAGTATATCAAATTAACTATATTTATGCTTATCAAGCCAAGATTTATAAATTATTCGAATTAATAGTCACCTAAAACTGAAGCGGAGTCAAGTACCAACGCAATTATTATTGGTTTATGAACTTTTATAGCCATGCCTTATACTGCTTTATGACAAAATTCTATGCTTTCCAGACCTTTTTTGCCAGGACCATTGAGTGAACGAATCTCTTTAGCTAAGCCCCTATTTATAATCACCCAGGGCAATGCTATCAATCCCCAGGGTGCTTGTTATTAATTGCCCTGTGATATCTTTAGAGGAATGAACTTGCACCGACAGGTAATTATCACTTAGCCCCTGATATAAATTGGATCCAATTTTTTTTTCAATTAAAACCTGCATTGGCACCCCATCCAATTTTTGAATAAAACTTTTCTTCTTCTCTCTGCCGATCTCTAATAACAATTGACTTCGGCGATGCTTTTCCCTTTCGTCTACCTGCTCTGTCATATCAGCAGCAGCCGTTCCTGGTCGCAGCGAATAAGTAAAGACATGCAATTCATAAACCGGTAGATCCTGCAGCAATGACACACTCTGCTTGAAATCGTTTTCGCTTTCTCCGGGAAAACCAACCATAATATCAGTGGTTAATGCAATACCCGGTATCTGCTCCCATACGTTCTGCAATAATTCTCTATAGTAGCGGCTATTATACCTTCTGTTCATGGCCTTTAATACCTGATCGCTTCCATTTTGCAGGGGAATATGCAGATGGCGGCATAATCTGTCTTCGGTAGCCAGGATTTCAATCAATGGCCGGCTTACTTCCATGGGTTCAATGGAGCTAAGTCGGATTCGGTACTCTCCTTTTATCTGCTCAAATATTTCCTTTATTAAGCGACTTAGATCCCAATCGGGAATATCATTAGCATAAAGACCTGTGTGTATTCCAGTTAACACCATTTCCCTATATCCCAATTCCAACATTTTTTCTATTTCCGCCAGCACCTGCAGCGGTTTTTTGCTGCGAACCGGCCCCCGGGCCTGAGGCACTATACAATAGGAGCAGTTGTTTTCACAACCATCCTGGATTTTAATAAAGCCGCGGGTCCTCTTATGGGGCCTGGAATAATTAACGCTTTTAAGACCGGAAGCACTATCAAAAAACCCCCGATAGACTCTGGCTGCATTGGATTGGGCAGCTAGATATTCCTCAATAAGGCTGGGCAGGTTTTCCTTTTGATCATTGCCTACCACCAGGTTGATACCTTCAATAGCTGCCAACTGCTCAGGATTTACTTGAGCCAGACAGCCTACAGCCGCGGTTACGGCCCCGGGATTCTGACGTATGGCTCGTCTAATAGCGGATCTGGACTTCCTGTCGCTGATATGGGTTACAGTACAGGTGTTGATGATATAAACATCAGCTTCCCGTTTAAAATCAACTACTTGGTAACCTCGCCCCATGAATTCTTCTTTCAATTGTTCAGTTTCTACCTGGTTGACTTTGCATCCCAGGGTATGAAATGCCACTCGCATTATATTCTACCTTTCTAAGGTCCGGGGACCGAATATGATAATAATTGGATATGCTGGGAACGGGCGCTCGCCCGCCGTCGAATGACCAGTAATCCCAGCGCGTATCCGTAGGGGCGAGCTGTGCTCGCCCGCTTATCCATTCGCTTCGCCGGAATATCGTAGCAGACTCGGGCGGGCGGTCGAAGACCGCCCCTACAATATCCCATCCTACGTTTTCAATTATTTTTCTGCAAGGTCATATTCGTACATTATGATGGCGGATGCTACCAAGCCGGCGGTTTCTGTGCGCAGGATCCGGGCCCCTAGAGAAGCAGTCTTTACTCCCTGCTTAAGAACTCTTTCTACTTCTGTTTCTGAAAAGCCACCTTCCGGACCTATTATCAGGAATAATCGGCCTTTAGCCAGGACTTCTGCTTTAATATTACTCAATACCTGACGCAGGCGATTGTTTTCTTCCTTCTCGTAAAACAGCAAGGCCGGAGCTTCCCCTATTTCCTCTAAAAGATCTTCCATTCCCACTACCGGTTTTATCTCTGGTATCAAGTTGCGCCGACACTGCTTGCAGGCTTCCCGAGCAATATGCTGCCAGCGTTTAAGCTTTTTCACGGAATTATCACCTTGTAGTCGAACCACGGTTCGCTCCGAGTCCAGGGGATAAATCTCGGCTACGCCAATTTCGCTAGCTTTTTGAATAATATTATCCATCTTATCCCCTTTAGCTATACCTTGAACCAGGCATAAACTGACAGGCATTTGTTCTTGATTGGATCTCTCTATTATTTGAGCTGCTAAACCATCTGTCCCCTCTTCCAGGAGCAGGGCCTGGTATTCATATCCACTGCCATCAAAAAGTATTACCTTGTCACCAGCTTTTAACCGGAGAACTCGCTGGATATGGCGTGCTTCCTCTTTATCAATTATGGCCACTTGGCCCTGGATTTTTTCAGGGGCCACAAAAAAACGGTGCAGATTAAACACCCTCTCTCCTGCCTGGGTAGAATTAACAATAAAACAGCTATGTTTAAGAAAATATCTTTTCCTATTGCTCGGGTTCAATCAATACTTAATTGCTCTTAATTGCTACTACACCCACCCAATCGGCATCGGTAAGTATTTTTTCTATAGCAAAGCCACAATTCCTCAAATGTCTTTCCACTCCCGGCCAGCGGCTATCCACTATGCCTGATCCAAAGAAATATCCTCCTGCCGGGAGTATTTCGGCTGCGCTGGGAATCAGCCTTTCTACTACCTCGGCAGTAATATTGGCCATTATTATCTGGGCGGTCATATTATTCATTTCTTCGGCTATATTACCTGCTCTGATATTGATAATGTCTTCCAGCCCGTTCAGAGCTATATTCTCCTTGGCCACCCTAACCGCCACTTCATCAATATCCATAGCTTCAACGGAGCTGGCTCCCAATTTGGCAGCGGCAATAGATAATATTCCCGAGCCGCATCCAGCATCTATTACCCTCTCGCCTCCTTTAATGTATTCATCGGCAAAAACCAGGCAAAAGCGAGTAGAGGCATGTATCCCGGTACCAAAAGCCATACCCGGATCAATTTCTATTACTATTTCATTTTCCTGGACCTGGTATTCTTCCCAGGATGGTTTAATTACCAGTCTTTCCCCCACTTTAAAGGTATGATAGTATTTTTTCCAGGAACTTTCCCAATCTTCATCTTTTACTTCATCTAGATAAACCCGGCATTTAATGCCAAAACTGGACTCAACGGTTTCCAGGCCTAGCTTGAGCTCATCCATAACTTGCTGCTCTACTGGGAAATAGCCTTTTACCACTACAAATTCATGCTTCAGGAAATCTGAGGAAACAGTTTTCGGATCCCAGGCATCCTTTTTAATATATTTTCTGGCTGCCTGAGGATCTTCAATAATAACACCACCTGATCCCAGGTGGTGGAAGATCCCGGCTATAGCTTCAACGCAGACTCCCTTTGTCAGTACACTTACTTCTTTCCAATTCATCCTAAAGCTCCTATCCCATAGCATCTTTAAATTTATCAAAAAAGCCCTTTTTGCCCGTTTTACTTTCTTCAGCATCCTCATAAAATGAAGCTAATAATTCCTTCTGTCGCTTGTTCAAACGGGTAGGTATAGCCACCTGAATGATAATCCTTAAATCTCCCTGGCGATGACCATTTAGATATGGTACCCCTTTATTCTTAATAGTAAGCACGGTACCTGGCTGGGTTCCTTCGGGAATGTGCAGATTGTGATTAGCCTCCCCCAGCAAAGGAACCACTATATCAGCACCCAAAGCAGCCTGCACAAAATTGATTTCCAGGTGTTTTATCAGGGTATAACCATCGCGCTGGAATTCCCCATGAGGTTTGACTACAATGGTAATATACAGGTCACCTGGAGGTCCTCCTCGTTGACCATGTTCCCCTTCCCCCTGTATCCGTAATCTGGATCCAGTATCAATACCGGCTGGTATACGCAAATTTATCCGCCGGGGTTTTCTCACCTGCCCACTGCCTTTACATGCAGTGCAAGGTTTTTCTATCACTCGCCCCTCACCCCGGCAGCGATTGCAGTTTTTGACGGTTTCAAAACGCCCGAAGGGGGTATTTTGAACTGTCCTTACCTGTCCGCTTCCTTTGCATTCAGGACAATCTTTCACTTTGGAGCCAGGCTCAGCTCCACTGCCACCGCATCTGTCACATTGTTCCACCCGGCTGATTTCTATCTCTTTTTCCAAACCAAATACCGCATCTTCAAACTCTATATCCAGCCGAATCTCTTTATCAGCACCTCTTCGAGGTGCATTTTTATTCCTGCGCCCGCTGCCACTGCTACCGAAAAACATATCAAATATATCGCCAAAACCACCTAAATCATTGGGGTCAAAGCCGCCGAAACCGCCAAATCCGCCTGCATTTTTGCTGGGGTCAAAAGCATCATAACCAAAGCGATCATAGGTTTCACGTTTCTGAGGATCACTTAATATTTCATAGGCTTCACTGATTTCTTTAAATTGTTCAGCTGCATTCTCTTCCCGATTAACATCAGGATGGTACTTCCTGGCCATTTTCCGGTAAGCCCGCTTGATATCTTCTGCAGTAGCGTTTCTGGATACCTGCAGGACCTCATATAGATCACGTCTAGAAGACATTCCCATCCACCTTCCTAGCCGGGTAAACCCGGAAGCAATTACTGCTCCCGGGTTTTAATAACTTTCCTTGTTTGTTGCTCCAGGTTTTAGAACCTGATTCTATATCAACTATCTTAATTGTTAAAGTTAACCCAGATACTAATTCTATTCTAATATTATACTCTGTAGCTCGAATATTTTACATAATAATTTTTCTATTTATCGTCATCAGCCACATCATAATCAGCATCAAATACATCTTCCCCATCGGCGCTTCCGGTGCCCTGGCCTCCTTGGGGGTTGGCCTGTTCATACAACTTACTGCTAATTTTATGGAAAACTTGGGTTAAGGCTTCGGTAGCTGATTTGATACTCTCTGTATCGTTTCCTTCCAGAGTCTTTTTCAATTCATCCCTAGCGCCTTCCAGTTCCTGTTTAAGCTGCTCCTCAATTTTATCTGCATTTTCCTTCAGGGTCTTGTCGCTCTGGTAGATCATGCTGTCGGCAGCATTTCTGGTTTCAATTTCCTCTAGCCTCTTTTCATCGTCGGCGGCGAATCTTTCAGCATCTTTTACCATCTGTTCAATGTCCTGGTCACTCAGTCCACTGGAAGAAGTGATGGTTATGGTCTGTTCTTTATTGGTAGCCAAGTCTTTGGCGGTAACATTAACAATTCCATTAACATCAATATCAAATTTGACCTCAATCTGAGGTACCCCTCGCGGAGCAGGAGGTATACCACTTAATTGAAAGCGTCCCAGGGTAACGTTACCATTAGCCATTTTTCTTTCTCCCTGCAGCACATGTACATCTACCGAGGGTTGATTATCAGCTGCAGTGGTAAATATCTGGCTCTTGGAGCTTGGTATAGTAGTATTTCTATCGATTATTTTAGTAAATACCCCACCCAGAGTTTCTATACCCAAAGATAAGGGAGTTACATCTAAAAGAACCACATCGGTTACCTCTCCGGACAAAACTCCAGCCTGTATTGCTGCCCCTATAGCCACTACTTCATCGGGATTGATTCCTTTAAATGCTTCCTTGCCAATAAAGTTTTTAACCGCATCCTGTACTGCCGGTATCCTTGTTGAGCCCCCTACCAGTATGATTTTATCGATCTGTTCGGTTTTTAAACCTGAATCTTTCATGGCCTGGCGAGTAGGTCCCATGGTCTTTTCTACCAAATCGGCAGTCATCTCGTCAAATCTGGCTCGAGTTAAAGTCCGCTCCAGGTGTAAGGGCCCCTCCTGGGTAGCTGTAATATAAGGTATGTTGATGTCAGTACTCAAAACCCCGGATAATTCATGTTTTGCTTTTTCAGCCGCTTCTTTCAGCCTATGCATGGCCATTTTGTCATTGCGTAAATCCACACCATTATCTTTCTTAAACTCATCTACCAGCCAGTTAATGATCTTGTCATCAAAATCATCTCCCCCCAAGCGGTTATTACCACTGGTAGCCTTAACTTCAAATACCCCGTCTCCGATTTCTAATATGGAAACATCGAAGGTGCCCCCACCCAAATCGAAGACCAGTATGGTCTGCATATTTTCTTTATCTAATCCATAAGCCAGAGCAGCTGCAGTAGGCTCATTTATTATCCGCAAAACCTCCAAGCCTGCTATTCTGCCCGCATCTTTAGTAGCCTGGCGCTGGGAATCGGTAAAATACGCCGGCACTGTTATTACCGCTTGGGTTATCTTTTCCCCCAAATAGGCCTCGGCATCAGCCTTCAGCTTTTGCAAAACCATAGCTGATATCTCCTGAGGTGAATATTTTTTCTCATCTATTTGTACACTATAATCAGTACCCATCTTCCTTTTTATGGATACAATAGTTCTGTCTGGATTAGTTATAGCCTGCCGCCTGGCTACTCTTCCTACCATTCTTTCTCCGGTTTTGGAAAAGCCCACTACTGAAGGAGTAGTTCTTTCTCCCTCAGCATTGGTTATAACTCGTGCTTCTTTACCTTCCATGATAGCAATACAAGAATTGGTTGTACCCAGATCTATTCCAACCACTTTGCTCATTACAACACCTCCAAAATATATCTACTTGTTTATTTATGAACTTATAGTATTATTTACTAACCTTTACCAGGCTAGGCCTGATCACTCGATCGTGCATAAGATATCCTTTTTGTAATTCCTCGATAACCGTGTTTTCAGGATATTGGCTGTTTGCTTCTACCGTCAGGGGTTGATGATACTGAGGATCAAAGGGTTGGCCCAATGCATCAAGAGCCTGGACTCCTTCCTGTTCCACTATTTCTTTCATCCGGCTCATTATCATTTCAACACCTTTAAGCAAGGCTTCTGGATTCTGCTCTGGACCAAACATGGATATGGCTCTATCCAAGTCATCTATAACCGCCAAAAGTTTTTTCACCAAAGGCAAGGATGCGAATTTAATGTATTCATCTCGTTCCCGCACTGCCCTTTTACGAGTATTATCAGCCTCAGCCAGAGCCCGGAGATAAAGATCATTGGCCTGCTTCAATTCTTCCTGCAGTTTATTGATTTGCTCCCTTAAAGCTTCGCTCTCATTAGATGTGGCTGCCTCAACACCCTCAGTGCCATTCTCCAGCCTTATTGATTCTTCCATATTTTTCTTCATATCTTCCATATTTACCACCTCAATTCAGAAAGGTCTTTAGGGCCGGCAGCAGTATAATTACCCGCTTCTTGTTGGTCAGATAGGCCCCAATAGCTACATTATATAAATAGGTACTAAAAATACTTTTTGTTGAGCACCTGATCCAGTATATTGCGCAGTGATTCTACTGTTCCAGCCGCCTTCCAGTATTCCATCCTAACTGGCCCAATAACCCCTATTTTCCCCATCTCGCCAAAGTTGTTATATCCGGCTACCACCAGGCTCATCTCCTTGATATCCTCGGCTTTGTTTTCATTACCAATAGTTATATTGACCTCTTCACTAACCGTATCCGGAAGAATCTGCTTTAGAAGAACATCTTCCTCCAGTATGGTCAATATCCGTTTTAACTTGTCCAGATCTTTAAACTCGGGTTCGTTTAAAATGTTCAAAGCACCGCTGATTACCACACTTTCATCCCGACAGCCCTGCATCATAATTTCTACTGCCTCCAGCACACTGTCAATAACTTTCCTGCGGTTTTTAAGCTCTTCTCTCAAAGCCTTAAGCTCATTGCGCCTAATTTCCTCCAGTTTGGTGCCAGATAAAACCCGAGTAAATGCTCGCCCTATCAATTGCAATTCCTCGGCGGAAACAGCGGGAGGGACATCTATTTTACGGTGCATTAAAACTCCAACATCAGTTACCACCAAAAGCATGGCAGTCCGATCGCTCATGGGGATAATTTGAATATTTTTAAACTCGCTTAATTTGATAGATGGAACGATAACAAAAGAGGCATAGTTGGTTATCTGTGACAAAAAACCGCCTACCCTGCCTACCACATCGCTCCATTCACCTATATTCTCATTTAGTATACGGTTCAATAAATCCAGTTCAGAATCATCCAGGGTTTCTTTTTGCATCATACAGTCTACATAATACCTAAAACCAACTTGGGAAGGAATTCGGCCCGCAGAGGTATGGGGCTGTTCCAGGTATCCCATTTCTTCCAGATCAGCCATTTCGTTTCTCACTGTAGCCGCACTTATCTTAAGATTATGTTTTTTCACTATCGATCTTGATCCTACTGGTTCTGCAGTATCCACATAATCTCGGATAATTGATTCCAATATTTGGCTTTTACGCTTATCCAAAGTCATAATTTCTCACCGCCTGTTAGCACTCTCATTGATTGAGTGCTAATGGGTATTAATTAAAAAATATCACCTGCAGTAAGTATTGTCAAGACTTTAAATCCGGCAGGAAGTGGCAAATAACTTGATTGCAAATGAAATAGGCTTTCTTGCTCAAGCGCAGATAGCCATTATCCACCTCTAATAAATCTCTGTTCATATATTCTTCTATTATATCTTTATAATAATCTAAAACATTTATTCCGTAGCTCTGAGTAAAGCGTTCCAGGTTTATTCCAGCACATAACCTCAGTCCCAAAACCATGGCATCAGCCACCAGCTCCTGGGCTTCCATGCATTCCAGTTCTTCCAGCTCCGGCTCCTGATCATTTTCCAAGCAAGTCAAGTATTGCAATAGATTCCTTTTATTCAGATAACGGCGATTTGCCTGAAAGCTAACCGCTCCCGGGCCTATCCCCACATACTCCATAGCTTTCCAGTAGCCCAGGTTGTGCTGACATTCATACCCGGGACGGGCAAAGTTGGATAGCTCGTATTGGACCAACCCTGCCTTTTCAATCAGCTGTATCGCTGCCTGATACATATCAGCTTCAGTATCTTCATCGCTTAATTGACAAAGGCCATCCTTTATATCACGGCTCAGAGGAGTTTCTTCATCCAGCTGCAGCAAATATACCGACAAATGAGCCGGTTCTAATTCCAGGGCTTGAGCCAGTGTTTCCTTCCACATGCCTATAGTTTGCCCCGGTATGCCATATATTAAATCCAGATTAAAATTGCTAAATCCGCTGTTTTTTATCAGCTCAATGCTTTGCCGAGCCTGCTGGGAGTTATGGGAACGCCCCAATATTTGCAAATCTTGGTCCTGGAAGCTCTGTACACCCAATGAAATCCGATTAAAACCAGCTTTTTGTAAGGATTGCAAAGCATTGCCATCCAGGCTGGTAGGGTTGGCCTCCAAAGATATCTCCGCCTTATTATCCAGCTCCAGGTTGAAGCTGATACTATTCATAATACTGGTTAAATCTGAGGCAGAAAGCAGGCTGGGAGTACCTCCACCCAGAAATACGGTTCGAATCCGCCTGTCTTCTATATCCCAGGCCCTCAGTGCCAATTCCTTCATCACTGCCCGAACATAGCGTTGCAGATTTCCAGGCCTGACCGGAAGCGAATAAAAGTCACAATAACTGCACTTTTTTAAACAAAAGGGTACATGCAAATATAAGCCTAAGCCTTGCTGTTCTCCCCATCCATTCATAATTAATACCTCATTAAGCTGTTAACAATTATAATAATAAGCAACCCCCTTTGCTTATGCCGGGGGCGGAGCTTGGGGTTTAGTTCTTTTCTATATCCATAACACTCATGAAAGCATCTTTGGGGACTTCAATCCGCCCAATCTGCTTCATTTTTTTCTTACCTTCTTTTTGTTTCTCCAGCAGTTTCTTTTTACGGGTAATGTCTCCCCCATAGCATTTAGCCAGAACATCTTTTCGCATAGCTTTGATACTCTCCCGGGCAATTACCTTGCTGCCAATAGCAGCTTGAATAACCACTTCATACATCTGCCGGGGAATGATCTTTCTAAGCCGCTGGCTTATGGATCGGGCTCTAACATAGGCGTTGTCCCGGTGAGTTATAAAGCTTAAAGCATCGATAATCTCACCATTGAGCATTACATCCAGCTTGACCAGATCAGAATTTTCATATCCGGCTAATTCATAATCCAGGGAAGCGTAACCCCTGGTTCTAGATTTCATTAGGTCGAAGAAATCATATAGAATTTCGGCTAAGGGTAATTTGTAAGTCATTATCACACGCTGGGCGGTAATGTATTCCAGGTTAAGATACACTCCCCGTTTTTCCTGACACAATTCCATAATAGTTCCTACAAACTCATGGGGAACCATAATAGTAGCCTTATAATAAGGTTCCATAACCCTTTCAATCTTCTGGGCCGGCGGCCAATGCGTGGGATTCTGAACATCCATCACACTACCATCAGTTAAACCAATCCGATAAACCACTACCGGAGCGGTGGCCATAAGGCTTAAATCATACTCACGCTCCAAGCGCTCCCGGACGATTTCCAGGTGCAAGAGTCCCAGGAATCCGCAACGAAATCCAAAGCCCAGGGCATCTGAACTCTCCGGTTCATAAAACAAAGAAGCATCATTTAGCTTGAGTTTATCCAGGGCATCCCTTAGCTTTTCGAAATCATTGTTTTCCAGGGGATAAAGCCCGCAGTAAACCATAGGTTTAACTTCCTGGTAACCAGGCAAAGGCTTGGGGGCTGAGTTTCTGGCCCCGGTTATAGTATCACCGACCCGGGTCTCCACTACGTTTTTAATCCCGCCCACCAGGTATCCAACTTCCCCTGCTTTTAAAACTTGGACCGGAGTCATGTAAGGATTAATAACTCCCAGTTCAATGACTTCATATTGTTTGCCGCTGGACATCATTTTAATCAGGTCACCCTTTTGCACCTGGCCATTAACCACTCTTATATAGGAAATAGCCCCTTGGTAGGAATCAAAGTAGGAATCAAAAATCAAGGCCTGTAAGGGTTCCTCTTCATCCCCCACCGGAGCTGGAATCTGCTTGACAATTGCTTCCAATACATCTTCGATACCCAGGCCCATTTTAGCGGAAATGGGAATAATCTCATTCTGGTCTATCCCTAAAACGTCCTCCATTTCCTGCTTGACTTTTTCCGGCTCGGCTCCAGGCAGGTCAATTTTGTTGACCGCTCCAATTATTTCCAGATTCAGGTCCATGGCCATATAAACATTGGCCAGGGTTTGAGCCTCAATGCCCTGGGAGGCATCTACAATCAACAAGGCCCCTTCGCAAGCGGCCAGGCTGCGAGATACCTCATAGGAAAAATCTACATGACCTGGGGTATCGATTAAATTGAGTATATATTCCTGCCCATCTCTGGCCTTGTATTTTAACCTGACCGGCTGAAGTTTGATGGTTATGCCTTTTTCCCGTTCCAGGTCCATTTTATCCAGGAATTGTTCCCGCATCTCTCTTTCGCTAAGAGCACCGGTAAACTGCAGCAAACGATCGGCCAGGGTTGATTTACCATGATCAATATGGGCTATTATACTAAAATTTCTTATTCTTTCCTGCAATATAAAACCTCCATAATATCGAGTGGCCGGCTACCCGGGTTATGTTTACCGCCGTTCTTAAAGCCCCTGGGTTTTCTCCAGCATATATAAACCTTACCAGATTATATCCCATAAGTTTGGTGCTATCAATCAAGCAAGAGGCAATTTTCTGCGCAGCAGATTAAGCAAGAGCTGGGTCTCTTCCAGCTTAAAAGGATAGATTAACAGCCCGTAAACCACTATGCCCACCATTACCGCCATGCTAGTCCCTACCAGGAGATTCAGCTTGTAGCTCAGATGCAATACCTCCAGAAGATAGAGCAGGGAATAACGAACTGCCACATACATAAGCAGGGAAGCCATCATTGAGATTACCAGGCTGCCTATTAACTGTCTTCCTCCTAGTTTACCAGTTTTAAATCGCAAAATAACTGCCAAGAGGAGAAAATTTACTATCCCGGCCAGGGAATAAGCCAAAGCTAAACCCCGGTGTTGATAGATGGGAGCCAAATGGCAGGCTAGGCCAATATTCACCGCTATCGTGATAAGGGCTGCCAGCATCGGGGTCCTGCTATCATGCAGGGCATAAAAGCTGCGGCTTAAGACCTGCATAGCAGAGTAGGCAAACAATCCTATACAATAGTATAGCAGGGCCTGATGGGTGGTGGCAGTCATCAAGGGCGTAAATTGCCCTTGTTCAAATAACAGTTTGATTAGTGCTTCCCCTATCGCTATTAACCCCAAGGAGGCGGGGATACTGACCAAAAATACTGCTCTTAAGCCCAAGCCGGTGCTCTGCTTAAAACCTTCCATTTGCCCCCGGGCGGCCAGTTCCGTAAGAGTGGGGAATAAGGCTACTGCAATGGAGGTGGCAAAAATGCCTATGGGCAGATTCATGATCTTCTGGGCCAGATTTAGGGAACTTATGCCTCCTGCACCCAAGGTAGAGGATATATTCTGGGTTACCAAGAGGTTTAATTGTATTACCCCCAAGCCTATTAATACCGGCAGCATCAGCAATAGTATCTGTCTGAAACCCTTATCCCGGTAGTCCAGAGAAAAATGATACTTTATACCTATCCGGCGGAGAGCAGGTATCTGCACCACAAAATTAAAGGCCGCACCTATGACCACCCCATAAGAGAAAGCTGCAATGCCCAAAGAATTGACCAGGGTCACCCCCATCACTATTATAAGCAGATTATAAACCAGACTGCCCAAGGCTGGAGCAGCAAAATTGTGATAGGAATTCAGCACTCCCATGGCAAAACCATTCAAGCTCATAAAAAAAGTCTGAATAAACATAATATGAGTAAGATGTACAGCCAATCTTAAATATTCCGGGGGTAAACCTGGTGCCAGCAGTTTTATTAAGGGAAGAGTATAGATATAGGCCAGGATTAGCAAGCAAGCCAGCCCAATCATAGAATAGTTGAATACTATGCTGGCCGATTTCCAGGCCTGGGCTTCTTTTCCGGTAGCCAGACCAGCCGAAAAGACTGGTATAAAAGCTGAACTCAAAGCTCCTCCTACCAACAGCAGGTATAGTATATCGGGAAGGGAAAAAGCCGCACGGTATGCATCTGTCATATAGTTTTGCCCGAACATGGTATATAGGGCAACTTCCCTGCCATATCCAAGAATTCTGGACACAGCTATGGTAGCCATCATCAACAATGCTGCTTTGGCTACCCTTTGACCTGCTGGGTTCAATTTCTCATCCCCGTTTCTGATTAAGCTTGTTATTATTTGTGTTAAGTCTCACTTAATACTGCGGGCGACCACAGGTCGCCACTACGGTGGTCAGGTCAGATCAATCTGTCTGCAAGTGAGTAACAAAATTGGCTTCTATAATATGGGTTAATTATACTCGATAATTTGAAATCTCTATAGGTAGCTGCCTTAAACCAATATTATATAAGATAATATTTACTCCCGCGGAAGGCGGCAGCACAATAATAATACGGACAATAAAAAAAGCTGGGCTTTTTCAGCCATCAGCCTTTCTGGTATTATAATCCTCAGATGGAGGGCACCACTGCCTTGAGTATCTGACCTATACTGTAAAGATAATCTTTGATTTGCAGGCCTAAATCCTTTATATAGCCGGTGCAATTGGCCACCGGTTCCAAATACTGATATTCCTCTCCCAAAAACTGCAAGTGCAGGTCGTTACCTTCTAATTTTACCGCTAACACCGCTTTGCGTTCTTCTCCCGTCAGCTGGCTAATTCCTGCATTACTTATGTTTAAAGCGCTTATAACTAAGATAATCATGGCCAGCACTGTTATATTGATACTTATACTGCGCAATTATCTCACTTCTTTCTCCAGCACTTCTACCAATACATTTGTAAATAGTTCCCCCGCATATTGGGCTTCTTCCCAACTGTTATAATCACTTCCCATCTCCAGCAGTAAGGCATGACGGTGGTATTCTTGGTTATAAGTTCCGGCTTTGGTTCTCACTCCCTTGATCAGGCCCGGATACATTAGCTGGCCCTGCTGATAGATCTTCTGGGCAAAAGCCAGGTTTTCTTTCCAATGTGGATGGTCTTTGCGTTCATCGCTGCCAACTACAATTAGTATAACCGCACTTTTTCGGCCATTTACTTTAATTGTAGCGGCTTGGGTAGAACCCGGAATGCTATCCCGATGCACATCAAATAAGGCCAGTATTCCTTCATCATCCACCAACTTTTTAACCGTGTTGCGAGAATTAGTATAGCTTTGGTTGTATTCCGGCCAATCATGAATAGTGTCTATATGCTCAGCCTTTAATCCCTTCTTATTCAGCAGAGCCGCCATACTAACAGCCACCTCATTAACCAATCCCCTTCGGTCTTTGAGCCGGGCCTGCCCCGAATCAGGAATATAGGTTTCAGTGCTATGAGTACAATAAAAAAATATGCCCTGGTCCTTGGCCCTTTCCAGCAATTCCGGCGCAGCTTTCTCTTCTGCCTCTAACCTGATAGCCGGAAGCTGAATATCCTTCCCATCCCTATAATCCTTACTTGGCCTGGCCAGTGCTTCCTCACTGCTGTCTTTGCTATAAGCTAGGGCGTTTATGCTGCTGGTAAACATATTTTTGGCAAACTGCCTTCCCAGATGAGCTCGAGACAGGTATTCAATATCAGTATCCCCAGCCATGGCACAATTTACACTGCCAATTAAGCTCTGGGCCAATCTCTCATTTATTCTTATCCTAAAAAGAGATTCTTCTTGATGCAACAGGCTGGGTATAGACCAGGCGGCCTGATTCTGCTGGCTCCAATCCAGGCTCCAGCCTATTAAAATGGCCGCCACAAATAGCTGCAACAAAAATATGTTTTTAAGATATAAGGTAAAATTTCGTCTGTGCATCCTGTCCACCTCACCTGCAATATGTTACAATCTATGTTGCAGCTTGATAATTAGAACTGTTTTCTACCAGCAAACGGCCTTATCAACCCCCATGATCAGGGAACACAACCTAGCATGAAACTTTTAGACTATACCGGAAACTGGCGGTCAAAGAACGCCCCTACAATTATTTGGCGATTAGAAACACTAGTAATTCGCGATATACTATTTTCGTGTAAAGCTTTTTATCAGGGCTAGCCACACCTTAAAAGCAGCAAAAAACTATCTTTTTATCTTGCATTTGGCAAAAGGTAGTGCTATAGTAATCCTGTTAGCTTAAAATACTTAAGGAGGTGAATTTGTGGCAAAAAGCAAAACCCCAGCTAAAAGAGCAAGAAGGGCCGAAGCCAACCGGCTTAGAAACAAATCCTATAAAAGCAGGCTCAAAAGTGCTATTAATAAATATGAATCATTACTAGCAACAGCAGATGCCGAAGCCGCACAGGGTAGTTTGTTACAAGTAACCTCCCTGATCGATAAAAGTGTTGGCAAAGGCATAATGCACAAAAACACTGCAGCCCGCAAGAAATCAGCCCTAACTCGAAAGTATAATGCATTGGCAAAATAATCAAGATAATAATGAACCTGCCTTTTGGGGCAGGTTTTTTATATTATATTGGGTCGAGTAGGTGTATGGGCCACCTGCGGTGACCGGCCTCAACCCTTATCTAACAACTAGGAGATTGTGGATCACATGCCGTTTTATCCAATAGTGGATGCGCCAGTTATTACGATTTACATAATAATTATAATTGGCGAATACCTTATTATTCCAAACTATATACATGTGATTATGGATTAAGTGGGCCAGACTCCGAAAAATATTGTACAGCTTACAAAGCGCCTCACTTGATGCTGTTTTTTGATATTTTAAGGGCTGGAGGCTGATTTGTGGCCCTGTAATAGTGCGCCATCTTCCACTTTGGAGACCCAGCTTGCACTTTTTAAGAATATTCAGACAGTCTGGGGAGGTCAAAGACCACCCCTACAATTATTTACCGCTTCTTTACTTTACGTACCTGCCTGGTCCCGGGATTGGTTGCATATCTCGATGATCAATGATTCCAGGAGAAATCCGGCATCCTGAGAAGTATTCTTTATTTTCCAGTCAATATCTAAACACAAGGCAAAAAAGCGCCGGATTTCTTCCCAAGTGAAATGGCGTCCCGAATCCCTAAATTTCCTTACCATGAAGTCCTTCATACCAGTTATATCAGCAATTTGTTTATTGGAAAAGCCTTTTTCACTGTAGTCTTTTATGCGAGTCATACTGGCCAACTGTCTTACCGTCAAGTTTAAAAAAAGCAACGGGTGTTCCCCCTGCTCCAGCAATTGATGAAATGCTTGCATGCCACCATTTAAATCTCTCCTTAGCAAGGCATCAGTTAATTTAAATACTTTTATTTCATCTCTAATATCCAGTTCCTGCTCCAAATCATGATCCTCAATGGTCCTGCCCTCTACCTGCAAAGAGAGTTTCTCAATCAAATTAAACAAATAGTACATATCCTGACCGCTGCTTTGCAGTCGCTTTACTACTTGGCTAGTACAGCTCCGGCCTCTTTGCTTGAATTGTTCCATTATCCACCTGCCCAAAATTTTCTTATCCGGAGTATTGCATTCTATTATCCCGGCTTCCTTATTCAAGCGCTTAAGCAAGGAATTGGTTTTTTCCATCTCCATGGTGGTTAAAACCAGGGTTTGGCCAGGGGTAGCACCATCCAGGTAATCATTTACCGCCTTGATATAATCTTCACTCTTATTCCCTCGTTTTTTGCCTTTTCCCAGCCAATAAGGCCGTTTTATTATGGCTACCCGATGCAGAGTAAACAGAGGACTGAACTCCAACTGTTCTCTCAATTCCCGGGCAGTAAGTTCATCGCCGTCCAGGTACAGGAGTTCAGAATCTTCGCCCATCTCTTCCCTCAATTGCCTGGTAATCCTATCAATCTCTTGATCGATCAAGAATGCTTCTTTTCCCCAAATTAAATAGAGATTGCTTTCCATATACTATCTCCCGTTCAGATTCTATCTATCATTATAGCAGTTAGGCATACAGAGTTAACATAGTCCCAGCATTAAAATGACCCACAAGCTATGTGATCGACAATATCGGTACCCATCATATGATCCACAGCCTGAATACATGGTATGTCGGGGACCTGTCGCCCGCAAGGTGATGTCTACACTTCGTAACTTTGGGATAAATATGTAATTACTGGCGGTCAAAGACCGCCCCTACAATTGGATAAACGGTATGTCATGGTCAATATGAAGACAGGGTGCGTACAACCCAGCAATACCCATACAGGTATATACCGCAAACATAGTGGTACAGGGCTGTAGGGGCGACCTGTGGTCGCCAGCCGCTGATCTAGATTATAACATTGCGGCCTGTAGGGAACCTAACTTTCTTCAATACTTAAGGCCTGCTACTGCTTGAGATATTAATTAGGGGGCAGTATATGCTATAATCTAGGGCGATAGTATATTTAAACCAAGCTTGTAATAATCTATTAAATGGGGGTCCTGTTAATCGGGAGGTGTGTTATGGATGGAAAGCTATGATGTGATCATTATCGGGGCTGGTCCGGCAGGTATTTTTGCCGCCTTGGAAATAAGCCAAAAAAGTTCTCTAAAGGTGCTAATACTGGAAAAAGGCCGCAAGGTGGATAAAAGAAATTGCCTGATTGGAGACCAATCCGCTACCTGCGTCAATTGTCAACCCTGTTCTATTATGTGTGGTTGGGGAGGGGCCGGGGCTTTTTCCGATGGCAAATTAACTCTAACCACTGAATTTGGGGGTTGGCTGCAAGATTACATCGGTAAGGAAAAACTGCAATCCCTAATTGATTATGCTGATAGTATATATGTTAAATATGGGGCACCAGATCGGGTTTTTGGTCTGGATAGTGAGAAGATAGAGGATCTTAAAATCAGATCGGCCCGGGCCGGTTTAAAGCTAGTGCCAGCCAAAATAAGACATATGGGTACTGAAAATACCATAAAAGTGTTAAAGAATATCTATGATGATCTTAAAACTAAACAGTCTATCCAAACCATGGAAGTAGTAGAGGAAATAATGGTTGAGCAAGGCCGTGTGCAAGGAGTTAGGACCAACCATGACAGCTATTATGCTCCTATTATTATTGCCGCCCCGGGCCGGGATGGAGCCCAGTGGTTTGCTGAACAGGCCAAATCATTGGGTATTGTTATGCGCAATAACCAGGTGGACATTGGAGTTAGAGTAGAAGTCCCAGCCGTCACCATGCAAGAATATACCGATAATATCTGGGAACCCAAAATCATATTTAATACTCGTGAATTTGACGACGTGGTCAGAACCTTTTGCGTAAATCCCAATGGAGAGGTGGTAATGGAAAACACCAACGGCATTATTACGGTTAATGGGCACTCTTATGCCCAGAGCAAAAGCAGTAACACCAATTTTGCCCTTTTAATGAGTCAGGAATTCACTCAGCCCTTTAATCGCCCCATATTATACGGCCGGCGTATTGCCAGCTTGGCCAATATGTTAAGCGGTTCTATCATAGTGCAGCGTTATGGTGATTTGAAAAGGGGACGCCGTTCCACCCCTTCCCGCCTTGATAAAGGCCTGGTGGAACCCACCCTTAAGGGCGCGGTACCCGGAGACTTGTCCCTGGTACTCCCCCATCGCTTCATGGTGGGCATCAAAGAGTGTCTGGAAGCCCTGGACAAAGCCATGCCCGGGGTAGCCTCCGACCATACCCTTCTATACGGCATAGAGGCCAAATTCTACTCAGCCCGGCCCAGTCTCAGCAAATCTTTACAGACTGATATTGAGGGCTTGTGGGCCATAGGTGACGGAGCCGGGGTTACCCGGGGATTGATACAAGCCAGCGCCTCAGGGGTTATCGCCGCGGAGGAGATATTAAAAAATGCTTAGAGTGGGAAAGGCACGATAAATATGAAGAAATTAAGCGAAGAGGTATTATTCAAGGGCAATTGGATTACCTTAAAGTCCTTGAGCTTATGCGGATCAGATGGGCAAGTCTTTCAATGGGAATGTGTTGAGCGAAAAAATCGGCAGAACGGCATGGTCATCGTAGCCCGGCTCATGCCGTCCCAAAGGGTGATTCTGATCAAGCAATATCGCCCGGCTATCAGCAACTATATCATCGGATTTCCAGCCGGGATGGCAGACTCCGATGACATTGAAAGGGAAGCTTTAAGAGAACTACAGGAAGAAACTGGGTTTACCGGGCGCATAACCGGGATCAGCCCCCCTCTTAAAAGCAATCCGGCCTTTCTAAATGATTATGTCTATATTGTAAAAGCAGAAATCGATGAAACAGCCGCCTTCAATCTTAAACCGGTTCAGAACCTGGGCACAGGGGAAGATATAGAAGTTTTACCAGTGAAAGAAAGCGAACTGCCTTCTTTCCTGCAGGAACAACATACCAGGGGCCTGGAAATCGGTATCGGCCCCTGGTATGTATTCTGCAGCCAATAAGGGTCTGAGGATCTGTGACACGTGTCGCAGACCTGCTTACAGGTCCCTTTTTTCAAAATGGTGAACTGCGGCCGTTAACCATATTCCCAGGTAAACTATAGTATAAACAAGGATCAAGATACTGGGAGTAGCTCATCCCCGACATCCTCATCTTGAGCAATACCTGGTCTTTCCATCTCAAGCGTCCCAGCACATCCTGCACTTCAATGCGCAGCATATCTATACTGTCAGCGTTTTTTACATCCAGATACCCCTGCTGCAGCTTGGATTCCATACCAGCCCGAATCTGATGCTGCCGGAAATCGCTATAGACTAGGTTGCTGAGAACCTTTTTCAACCAAGCCCGAGGATTACTTATCTCCTTATGGTGCTTTTTATTACATCCAAAAATATTTTTTTAACAATATCATCGCGTAATGAATAAGAAAACCAGCTTATGGTACTATGTTTTATAGTACCACTGTTATATAAATGGAACCAATGGGATAATACTCGAGGTATAAGGGAGGCTAAGATGGAACTAAAGAAGATTAACGGTAATACCTATTATATACCCGGACCAACCAATATAGGTTTATTCCAATTCAAGGACAAATACTCTTTATTAGTTGATACCGGCAGTGACAATAGTGAAGCGCGGAAGATAAGCAATATGTTGAACTCCCTGGGGATATCCATAAAATATGTGCTCAACAGTCATGAGCATTCGGATCACTGGGGCGGCAACCTGTATATAAAGGACAATTACCCTGGCAGCGTTTTTTATACTTCCTCCGAGGCAGCACTGTTTATTGAAAACCCTTACCTTTTTCCCCTGTACATTTATGGAGGTCAGCCCCTGCAGGAGCTCTCCCGAGACTATGTCAGGAGCAAACAAATGCGTTTGGACTATCTGCTGGAAGCAGGAATAGAAAAGATAAACGGGGAGAAATTCGATATCATTGCCCTGCCTGGTCATGCCCGGGGACAAATCGGAGTAGCCACCCGGGATAATGTCTGTTTCATTGGAGATGCCCTTTTTAGCCCGGAAATAATTCAGAAATATTCCGTTCCCTTTATAATGGATATTGCTTCCCAATTAAATACCTATGAGCTCATTTCCAGTTTACACTATGACTATTATGTGTTGGGCCATGCTGATCAGATATATAAGGGAGAAGAGATGCCTGCTTTAATTGAGCTTAATCGAAGGACCCTGAATGCTTATCTGGACTTGTGCCTGAATCTGGTGGATCAACCCAAAAGCCGGGAAGATTTGTTGGAAGAAATCATCATTCTGGAGGATCTTTCTGTAGATTTGAATGAATATTACCTATTAAGTTCTACCTTGGCCTCCCTGCTAAGCTATCTTCACCATAGGGGAGCTTTAAAGTATCAAATTGAAAATGGACGAGTTTACTTCTATAAATAGGATCGTCTTTAGCTTAGTGTTAACCCCCCAGCTTATCAACCCCATAATCAGGGAGTACAAGCAAGTATGAAAATTTATGGCTATGCACGACGGGCGGTCAAAGACCGCCCCTACACGTATTTGGCGATTGGAAACACTGGGTGAATTGGGATAAACCATTTTCTTGTAATCTTAATCGGGATAGACAAATCCTCATATTATTATGCTTATCGCCATTTCAACCAGGTATATAGACGCTGAAAAAAGTATAGCCAGCCCAATTGGGTGAAAAGAGGTAGTCTGCCAGGCCGGTTCTGCAGCTGTTGCCACAGGTGTACGAAAATAAAGAAAGCCAGTATAGCAGCCAGGAGTTCAGATATGGAAAATGCCAGCCAGACCCCGTTAAGACCCAGCTGAGGCGGTAAGATTATTAACAGGGGCAGGAAGAATCCCAGCTGTCGGCAGAGAGATAGAAACATAGCGGTAAATCCCCGGCCTACCCCTTGTAACACTGTATTTAGTATTAATACCGGTCCGATCAGGGGTATGAAAACCGTGGCTAAACGCATGCAGTTTACTCCAAGAATGGTAAGGGCCGGATCATGGGAAAAGTACTGTATTATGGATAGGGGATGAAACTGCATAATATACCAGGCTGCTGACATGAAAACAAAGGCAGTCAACGAGGCTTTTATAATAGTCTCCTTAACTCGTTCATGATTTCCGGCTCCAAAGGCAAAAGCTGCTATGGGCATAGCCGCTTGCACCAGTCCAAAAACCGGCATATACATCATAGACCTTATACGCAAAAATATTCCCAAGGCAGCTACTGCAGTAAAACTGAACCCAGCCAGAATTCGATTCATATAACCCATCACCAGCACACCAGCCAGTTCCATAACCAGGGTGGGAAATCCTACTTTATATATAGCCAGCAGAACCCTGCTGCTAGGATCAAAATTGGCCCAGGACCAGCTCAAAAAATGCTTCTTCTGAATTACCAGAATTCCCGCCAGGGCGGTAGCCAAAACCTGGGCCAGCACACCAGCCAAAGCTGCACCATTAAGTCCCATAGCCTTCACCGGCCCTATCCCGAAAATAAATATAGGATCTAATATCACATTACTTATAATGCCCGCTAGAGATATCAGCACTGGTAACAGGGTGTTTCCTTCCCCCTGTATAACGCTGCACAGAATTATGGGTACAAAGGTGAATACAGCTCCTATCAGCAATATCTGCATATAGCCTTTGCTCATCAGTAGTATTTGGCTGGAACATCCAAAGCAGTATAGCAACTCATCGATATAGGCCAAACCCAGCAAAGGCAATAGCACCCCGTAGATTATGCTCAAACCCAAACCATGCCAGGCGCTGTTATCAGCATAGGCTCTTTGACCTCTGCCCAAGGCTCGACCAATAAGGGAGGTAACACCTACCCCGGTAGCTGAAGCCATAGATGTAATCAGTACCTGTACCGGAATCACCAGGGTTAAGGCCGCCAAATGGTCCGGGCCTAGCCTAGCCACAAACCAGGTATCGGCCAAACTAAACATGGAGAAAAGAATCATTCCAAGCATAGCCGGAAGTGACAGCCTGGCCAGTAGATAAGCTACTCCCTGGTTCAACATAGTATTATCAGCGGAATAATCCCTTTTGATGTATATCCTCTCCCCTCTGAATAAAGCTATGTTTAATGAATTAGCAATAGTATGTTTTAATTAGGTAAGGTAGAATTTACCTAAAAGCAATTTAATAATCCGGGGAGGATGATCCATGTCCTTATTAATTAAAAATGGCACCCTAGTCACCATGAATTGCACCGGAGAGGTAATAAAAGCAGATATATTGGTGCAGCAGGATCGCATAGTGGAAATAGCACCTCATATAGATCGAACCGCCCAGCAAACCCTTGATGCCACTGATATGCTGGTAATTCCCGGCCTGATTCAAAGCCATGTCCATCTCTGCCAGGCCCTTTTCCGGGGCTGTGCCGATGATATGGAGCTCTTGGATTGGTTGAAACTTCGCATCTGGCCCCTGGAAGGAAGCCATGATGCCGATTCCCTTTATTATTCGGCTTTGCTGGGATGCGCTGAATGCTTACGGTCAGGCACTACTGCCATTATCGACATGGGAACCGTTCACCATACGGAATCCATATTTCATGCCGTTCAGCGAGCAGGAATACGTTATCTAGGAGGAAAATGCCTGATGGATACCGGGAATCAGATTCCAGCCACCCTGATGGACAATAGCGATAATGCCATCAACGAGAGCATGGACCTGTATCAAAGCTGGAATGGGCAGAGTGAAGGAAGAATAACCTATGCTTTATGCCCTCGCTTTGTCCTTTCCTGCAGCGAAAGCTTGCTGAAGCAAATACAGCAGTTATCAGCACATTACCAAATTCACATACACAGCCATGCCTCGGAAAACCGGGAAGAGGTAAAGGCGGTGCAGCAGATAAGCGGAATGAGAAATATTGCTTACCTGGATAAATTGGGTATGTGCAGCGACAAGCTGATTCTGGCCCACTGCATTCACCTGGATGAAAAAGAAAAAGAGATACTATGCCGCAGTAAAACCAATATAATACACTGCCCCACGGCCAATTTGAAACTGGCTTCCGGTATAGCTAGGATACCAGAACTCTTGGCCGGAGGAGCCAGCATAGCCCTGGGATCTGATGGTCCTCCCTGTAACAACAATCTGGATCTTTTTCAGGAGATGCGTCTGGCTTCCCTTATTCAGAAACCTGAACATGGTCCCACTAGCATGCCGGCAGAATCTGTTTTCGAACTAGCTACCAGAGGCGGGGCCCGGGCCATGGGATTGGAAAAAGAAATCGGGAGTCTGGAAAGGGGTAAAAAGGCTGATATAGTACTGGTAAAGCTAGGGGGCTGGCATACTCAGCCCCTGGATGCCGCTCGGGTCTATACCCAGTTGGTGTACCAAGCCCGGTCAGCTGATGTATGCTGCACCATAGTAGATGGAAAGGTTCTAATGCTTAATGGCCACTTGACCACTATTGACGAAAGGGAACTGGTAACAGGAGTGAAAGATTCCTTTTCCCGCCTTGCCCGCAGAAGCGGTATCAATTAAGGTTACCAATCAAGGCACCTGTCCTTTTGATTGCTTAAAGCATTCGATGGCCAGACTACGGCCATCACTTTCCATGGTAATGGCACCGTTATGGTCAGTGCGCAGCAGCAGTATATTATCTTGCTCCAGGCAGTCCAACACTTCCTGGTTGGGGTGTCCATAGCTATTGTTCTGGCCTACTGATATCACTGCTGCATATGGTTTTATTTCTTTATAGAAAAACGGAGACAAAGAACTGCGGCTTCCATGATGAGGCACTTTAAAAACCAGAGTGGTTTCGATAGCACTGGATTGAGCTATATACTCCAGTCCCTGGCTATCCAAATCTCCTAGTAGAAGCAATGAAAACCTGCCATATTCACATCTTAAGACCAGGGAATGCTGGTTATAGTCTGGACTTTTAAGATCCGAAGGCGGGAAGAGAACTTCCATTTGCAGCCCGGCTTCGATATTAATATCTTGTCCTTCCGCCACCCCTAATACTGCCGCTCTTTGCTGGAGCGCAATTTCCTTAAGTTGGTGGTATTCCTCAACCTGAAGTAGGGTGGCTGGTACCAATGCATATCTAAAAGGCATTTGCCCCGCAGTCTCCAAGAGACCCAATAAGTGGTCACTGTCAGGATGGCTGTTTATTATCATGTATATTTCCCGAATACCTCGGTAGTGCAGATAAGGAAGAACTTTTTTCCGGCCTACCGGATAAAAATGACTGCCTCCCCCATCGATGAGTATAAATTTACCTCGGGGGGTTTTAATCAATACACAGTCCCCCTGACCCACATCTAAAAACACAATTTCCAGGATCCCATATTTATATAAAGAGGCGGGCCAAAGGATGATGAGCAGAGAAACTAGCAGCAGCACTGCCATACTAAATCTCCAGCGACGAGGCCATGCATAGTACCAAGCAGCCATGAGCAACAGCAATGCTCCATAGTAAACAGCAATGGTAGAGTTTCCTGGGTTTTTAACCCAAAGGTAGCTACCGGGCAGCTGGCTCAGCAATACCGTCAGTGCATTCAATATTTCCAGCATAAATCCGGCTGGATACAAGAAAAGTGCAGCCAGGGAAGGCAGGAAAACCAGCAATAGAGCGGCAAAACCGCAAAGCACAATGCCCCCGACCAGGTAGCTAATTATAATATTGCAGAATAACCCGATGGGACTAAAAAGATTGAAGTAATAGGCTATCAATGGCACTACTGCCAATTGGGCACAAAATGGAATCAGTACCAGGTCCCATATTCGCTTTTGATACTTAAAATATTCCTTCAAAGTGGGAAATAAACCAACCAGCCCCCAGGTGGCCATAAAAGAAAGCTGAAAGGAAATAGTGAATAAGGCATAGGGATCCAGCAAGACAATAATCATTCCCGCCAGTCCCAGAGAATTGCCCAGCCCCCCCTGCCGTCCCTGATACTTGGCCAGTACAGCCAAAATGGCCATAATTACCGCTCGCTGAACTGAAATAGGCCACCCAATCAGGCTGCCATAGGCCAACAAGGCGATGCTTATAAAAAACAAGCGGGTCCCGGGGGTGGGAGCCAGCAATGAAAAAAGGTAGTAAAATAAGATGAGCAAAAATCCTACATGCAGGCCGCTGACCGCAAAAATATGCACTATGCCTGTTTTTTGATAGATCTCATATTGATCGGCCTCTATATTTTCCTTGGCTCCCAGCAGCATGCCCTGCAGCAAGTCAGCTTGAGCTGAGGGCAGTATGTCATAGAAAACTGTTTCTATTTGCTCTCGATATAGGTTCAATTGCCGCTGTATTCCATGATCTGATTTGGTGATCTTTATATCTGCCGGTTTTTCAATATACATAAGATAATATATTTGCTGATGCCTTAGGTAGCTGACATAGTCGAATTCCCCCGGGTTGCCGGCGGGATCCGGAAATTTCAATTCACCTTGCAGTCTTACTTGCTGGCCCCGCTGCAGATCAGCCTCAAAGTCAGCATAGACCTGTACATACCTGAGCCAGGAGCATTTTTCCTTGGTCTTTATCTTAAACCTGCTACTCCCTTCCGACTGAACCGGATAATCTATAATAAGGCCTTGTATTACTCTTTCACCTATATCCGCTGCCTCAGGTCTTTCCCCTTCCCTAAGCTGAAAATAAGCCGCTCCCAAGAACAGGGCTATAATAATAATCACCGTTTCCCGGCCTTTATCAGCAAAACGCCAGGAATATAATAGCATGAGCCCCAAGGAGAGCAATAAGCCGTACCACCATCCATGGTAGGAGACAATAATGCCGCTTGAAAAGGAAACAAAAACTGCTATCCACCTGACTAGCATAAAGAGCCCACCATTGGATCATTTCTGGTCTGCAGACCAATTATTATCTGACACATATACAGTCCTTGATATCGTTATATTTTTTATCACCTATTCCGCTGACCTGCTGCAGGTCTTCTATATTCTGGAAAGGTCCCTGAGCGGCGCGATAATCCACTATACGTTGGGCCAATACCGGTCCGATGCCGCTGAGCTTGCTGGCCATTTCCTCGGCGCTGGCCTGGTTTATATTAACCTTGCTACTGGCGGTATTCATGGGAGAAATGGCTGTAACGCCAGCCATTTCAACATCACCCACCGCAGGCACTACAATGGTTTCTCCATCAATCAATTCCCTGGCCATACCCAGATATCTTAGTTCTGCTGCTTCCAGGGCTACAGCCATTTCCAACACCTGATGCAGACGAGAACCCGGCTCAAGCTGGTAGATGCCCGGATGCTCCACTTCCCCGCAAACGTATACCTGGATTAAGCTCTCCTGTTCCTGGGCTTGGTTTTCAGGAGCTGTATTTTTGGAATCCAGCTCTTCTATAAGGATCTGTTCCTCCTGCCTCTTGCTGTCCTTATAGGACTGATATTTTATTCCTGCTGCAAAAGCCAGTAAAACTATGATAGCTATGGCCGCCAGCCAGCGTCGATCCACATTTATCCCCACATTCATCACCTTAATACAAATTTTACCTCAATTGTTAATTATTATATAATATTTTCGCTCAGCTGTGCCACACAAATGTATCACCTATGGGATGAACTCCATTGACCTTGGTAGGATATCTGCAGCGTAACAAAAAGGAGCGCCTCACTTATAAAAAAATAAATAAGTAAAGATAATAGAATTATTAGGTTGCATTTACAAACATTTTTAATTATAATAATTTTCAGTCGTTCAATTATATAGGCGAAGCATTGAACCGGAGTAGTAGATGGGTGATATTCAGAGAATCGTCGGATGGTGCGAGACGATATAAAGGCCTGTCGAACTCACCGGCGAGCTTCACAGGTGATATTCAGCCTGTGACGGTAAATACCGTTATAATATCGAGTGGACATGACGTGGGGCTATGGCGCAGTTGGGAGCGCGCTTGAATGGCATTCAAGAGGTCGTGGGTTCGAATCCCACTAGCTCCACCATTATTGTATCTGTCAATAAGGGTGGTACCGCGGGAAAACATCTCTCGTCCCTTACCGGGGATGAGTTTTTTTATTTTCTGATATTTTAACAAGGAGGAAAATATGAACAAGAAGTATGATCACCATGTTATTGAAAGAAAATGGCAGGAATACTGGGAAGAAAACCAGTTCTTTAAGGTCATTGAAGATCCCGAGAAGCCAAAATACTATGACCTTGAAATGTTTCCTTACCCCTCCGGCAACCTGCATATGGGACATGTACGCAATTATGCCATAGGTGATGTAGTGGCCCGTTTTAAAAGTATGAATGGCTATAATGTTCTGCACCCTATGGGCTGGGATGCTTTTGGACTTCCGGCTGAAAACGCCGCCATTAAAAATGCTACCCATCCTTCTATCTGGACCAATGCCAATATTGCAAACATGAAACAGCAGTTAAAAACCATGGGCATCAGCTACGATTGGGATCGGGAGCTGGCTACTTGCAAGCCTGATTATTATAAATTTACCCAGTGGATGTTTGTGAAACTCTATGAAAACGGCCTGGCTTACAAGAAAAAGTCAGCGGTTAATTGGTGTCCCTCCTGTCAGACCGTCTTGGCCAATGAGCAGGTAGTGGATGGAGCTTGTGAACGCTGTGAAGCTGAAGTGGAAAAAAAGCAACTGGAGCAATGGTTCTTTAAAATAACTGATTATGCCCAAAGACTTTTGGATGATTTGGAGCAACTGCCCGGCTGGCCGGAAAAAGTTAAAACCATGCAGAGAAACTGGATCGGCCGTAGTGAAGGCTGCCAGTTCTCCATGCCCATTGAAGGCCTTAACCAATCCATGACGGTTTTTACCACTCGCCCGGACACGGTATTTGGCGTTACCTACATGGTTCTGGCCCCGGAACACCCACTGGTGGAGGTAATTTCTCAAGGCAAAGCCGAAGCAGCAGCAGTAAAAAAATTCGCGGGAAGTATGAAAAGCGTATCAGAACTGACTCGAACCGCCAATGAAACTGAAAAAGAAGGGGTGTTTACCGGCGCTTATGCCCTTAACCCTATGAACGGAGAAAGAGTTCCGATTTGGATTGCTAATTATGTATTGATGGATTATGGAACTGGAGCCATAATGGCGGTACCGGCTCATGACCAGCGTGACTTTGAATTTGCCCGCAAATATGATATACCTATCCGAGTAGTAATCAAAAGTACAGATTCCCCGGCTGATGCAGCTGAAATGACCGAAGCCTATACTGGAGATGGGGTAATGGTCAACTCTGGTGCCTTTGATGGCTTGCAGGTAGAGGAAGGCATAGCGGCAACAATCAAACATATGGAAGAACATAGTATCGGGGTGGGCACCGTTAATTTCCGTCTACGGGACTGGTTAATATCCCGCCAGCGTTATTGGGGTGCTCCCATTCCCATAGTATATTGTGAAAAATGTGGTATCGTATGTTTAAAAGAGGATCAACTGCCGGTACTTCTGCCGGAAGATGTTGAATTCAAGCCTTCTGGTGAATCGCCGCTTAATTACGTGGAGAGCTTTACCCGTACCACCTGCCCCGACTGTGGCGGAGAAGCTCGCCGGGAAACTGATACTATGGATACTTTCGTTTGTTCCAGTTGGTATTTTGATCGCTACTGCAGTCCCCACGAAGAAAATCTTCCTTTCAGCAAGGAAGCGGCAGATTACTGGATGCCGGTAGATCAATACATCGGCGGAGTGGAACATGCCATACTTCATCTTATGTATGCCCGGTTTTTTACCAAGTTTCTTTATGACATCGATATGCTTTCCTGTCAGGAACCCTTTATCAATCTGCTAACCCAGGGAATGGTATTAAAAGACAGCTCCAAGATGTCCAAATCCAAAGGCAACGTAGTCAGCCCGGAAGAAATAATCAACACCTACGGTGCTGATACCGCCCGGCTGTTTATTCTTTTTGCATCTCCTCCGGAAAGGGATTTGGAGTGGAGCGATCAGGGAGTTGAAGGAGCCTATCGCTTCTTAAACCGGATCTGGCGCCTGGTCATGGAATATGCAGAATCCATTCAGGCCATCCAGATACCCGACAGCTTTGATAATCTAGATGACGATGCTAGAGCTCTGCGCTTTAAAACCCATACTACCATTAAAAAGGTAAGTGAAGATATAGAAGGACGCTTTAACTTTAATACCGCTATAAGCGCTATAATGGAACTTTCCAACACCCTGAATGCCTATAAGGATAAGGAACAGGCTAATTTGGCCGTGGTCAAAGAAGCCCTCCAGAGCCTCTTGGTACTCTTAACCCCTTTTACTCCTCACATCTGTGAGGAACTATGGCATCGCTGCCAAAAGGAAGGCAGTATTTGCCAGCAGAAATGGCCTAAATACGACCTCCAAGCCCTGATACAGGATGAAATTGAGATTGTGGTGCAGATAATGGGCAAGGTCAGAGATCGACTGTGGGTACCGGTTGATATCAGTGAAGAGGACTTAAAAGCCCGAGCCTTGGAATTGGAAAGGATTCAGGAGCATATTCAGGGTAAAAAGATTGCGAAAATCATAGTGGTTCCACAAAAATTGGTCAATATAGTGGCCAAATAAGGAGTAAAGCCATGGATGTCTGGTATGTATTTGATACCGCAAGAGGCAGCGCAGCCTGTTTAATGGAAGGTAATATCCTTCATGGGTTGCTGCTGCCCCAGGCCCACTTGGATATAAATCAACTGGGACATGATCACCAGTGCCAGGGAATTCAGTTGCTGGACCGTGAAGATAAATCCGTAGCTCTGGTTAATAAAATAAGGGCTTATTATAAGGGCAGCATAATAAATGATTGGGATGTTGAACCTGATATCTCTGCTCTGCCTCCCTTTTACCGCAGGAGCCTGGAATATGTTTTCACCATCCCTTATGGAACTACTCTTACCTACGGACAGGTAGCCCGGGCTATTGGCAGTCCCAGAGCAGCCCGGGCAGTAGGCCAGGCCAACCGCAACAATCCCATACCTTTGGTTATACCTTGCCATAGGGTAGTAGGCCGAAATAGTCTGGGAGGTTTTTCAGGTCCAGGGGGTATAAATATGAAGCTGGAAATGATTAATATGGAAAAAGATCGCTTAAAAGCCTAGCAACAGAATTATCTCTAGCTACTGGTTTTCCCCGAAACTAAATAGCTCGCCGATGCTGCTGCCCAGCACCTGGGCTATATCCCAGGCCAGCTTCAGCATTTCATGGATACAATTAAGCTCCCTGGTAACACGCCGGGAGCTTATCATCTATATATATTTAATTAAGTATAATCAATGAAAAGTACCTAAAGATGGAAATGTGAAGATCTTCAATAAAGGCACCATAATTAGCTAGGGTTAGTCTCCCCGATTAATGGCCCTAATCGCTTGGGACAATTATCTGTATGATTAAGACCTGGCCGCTTCCCCGGTATCGAACTGCAGTACCTGGGCATCGCCCCATAAGTTCTCCAGATTATAGTATTCCCTTTCTTCCTGGCGGAAAACATGAACCATAATAGAACCATAATCCAGTACCACCCATTTGCCTTCACCATGGCCGGCCCTACGTAAAGGTTTCACTCCTGCTGATTCTAACACCTCTTCAATGTGTTCCACTATACTTCTGACCTGAATAATACTGCGGCCGCTGGCTATCACGAAATAATCAACCAGTACGGTAAGATCGTGTACATTGAGCACGGTGAGATCTATAGCCTTTTCTTCCTCACAGGCTTCGGCTATGATTTTCACTAAATCTTTTATCTTTTCCAATAACAGCCCTCCTATTATTATGCTCTACCCTTTTTTAACCCGTCATTGTTCTACCCATATGGGATCTAGTCTTTCCAGACGTTTTTCTTTCTGCTATTAGTCTACCATAACCTACCACAGCACATATAGCCAGAAATAGCTCTGGAATATTTTCAGGGGCTATCTTTTGATCATAGCTCAGGTAACGGTCAAACAATTTCTTATGCCTTGTCTGACTACCGCCCACATAAGTTCCAGGTTGGCCCGTGGACCGGGCAGGCCTGAATGGTCCAAAAGATAATCATCCCACTCAGACAAAGCTTCTAAATATTGGCCATATTCCTCTACCTTACCCAACTCCATGCACCTGCTTAAGAAAAGCATTTCTAACCTGTACGCTCAGGGGGTGCAGTATTTTCCCGGTATCCAAACAATACCTGATACTGCTTTCCAAGGCTAACAACATAGCCCGATCCAGATCTAGAAAAGCCTCTTTTCTTAATTCCCCAACTCCAGGGTAGCAGCGCCCAGGTTCAATCATATCGGCCAGGAACAAAATTTTATCCAGTTCACTCATTTGCACTGAGCCCAGAGTATGACAAGCAATAGCCTCTAATACTGCTTTCGGTATGGTGGCAGCCATATCATTCTGCAATAATAAAGCTGCTACCGGCCCATGTAGCAAATCGGGAACCTCTAATTCCACCTGCTGCTTAATCAGACCATGCTGCCCGGCAATGGACAATAATTGGTCTGGGGGCAGATTTCGGGCATAATCATGGAGAACACCGGCCAGGTAAGCCCAAGATTCATCCTCGGCATAGCGGCGGGCTAAAATAACTGCAGTGTCTGCCACTCCCAGAGAATGCCGGTACCTATTAGGTGACAAGCGCTGTTTAATTAAATCCAAGGCTTCATTGGGTTCCATTTATATTTACCCTTCCCGGTAGAAATACTTTTGCCTGATATAGCTTTCCACCGTTTCTGGCAGCATATATCTAATAGGCTTCCCTTTAGCCACCCTCATTCTGATGTCACTGGAGGATATGTCCAAGCCGGGTATCTCCAGGAAATCAGCCTGAGACCAGAAATCTGCTGGCAAGCGTTCCCTGATCTGTACTTCCTCATTGATATTATAACCAGGACGGGTAACTATGATAAATCGGCATAATTGGGTCAAACGCTCTATGTCCTTCCAGGTATCCAATATAAAAAGAGAATCAAGCCCCATAATGAAAAATATTTGGCTGGCTGGATAGCAGCGACAATAATGATCAAGGGTATCAACGGTATAAGATACCCCTTCCCGCTTCATTTCCAGATCCGAAACTTGAAAGGCGGGATTGCTGCCCACTGCCATTTCCACCATGCGATAGCGTTCGGCCTGATTTAGTAGGTCCCAGTCTTCCTTATGGGGGGGGATTCGGGCCGGTATAAATATCACCTGCTCCAGCTGGAACTCCACCCGGGCACACTCTGCAGCAATAAGATGTCCATAATGTATGGGATTAAAAGTCCCTCCCATAATCCCCAGAGACGCAATGGTCATAGCCCGTTTACTCCTTATACCAGTGTATTATTTAACATCTAAGCTAAATAATAACTGCAAGTCTTTTAAAATGCAAATGTCAAGACCAGGGATCGGGCCCTTCTATCCTCATCCTTGATTTCCAATAGTTCACACGAAAATGGTTTATCCCAATTTAGTTTTTAACCGCCAAATATTTGTAGGGGCGGTCTTTGACTGCCCACTTTCTACCTAGCAAAATTTTTTTCTTATCGCTTGTGGTCCCGATCATGGGGGCTAGTAAGCCCCATGATTTTTGGGGGGCTGCTTTTCTCCCGCTATGTAATATTATGAGCGGATTAGCGCCAAATGAAAACCGCTGAAAGATTGGTTTGTTCTTTAGCTATCTACTTTGTAAATCAAAAAATAGAAATACAATGTTCATCTATTGCCATGCTGCATCAAATGCCTCCTACATATTTATGCATCCAAACCAGTTTTGCTGAGTTTTCGCAGGGGAATAATATGTGCATTATTGGTTTTCTCTTCTATGGCATTTATCCCATTACATATACCTTTCCAAGTAATCTTCTTCAAGCTGCTCACTGTAAAGTTTATAAAAGATCTAACCTGCTCCCGAATAAGCAAATCCAAATTACACTTCGCTAATCTGCCTTTTACACCTTCTACCCAGAATAATTCTCTACCTTTATGGCTTTTCCATCTGGCCTTTTCATGGAACTATAATATAATATTATTATTGGCTGGAGGTAGCATCATGTTTAAAGAAATTGAACTGGTTTTTCACAATGAAGGCTTACGTAGTTATATCGAAGTAGACCTATGCCGGGACTGTCCCAGACAGGATGATAAGGGCTGCTGCGGCCATTATTCGCCGGTTTTTTATCCCAGCGATTTTGCTTATTTGCTGCAAAACCATCCCGATATAATGAACTACCTGATGAATATAGAGGACGTAACCGTATTGGATGCCTCTTTAACGGTTAATAATTCTATTGACGGAGACAGTTATAAATGCCACTTTCATCGCGCCGATGGGGGATGCCTGCTTAAGCAGCTACAGCGGGAATCTATCTGTCGTCACTTCGTATGCCCCGGTATTGCCTGGGAAAAAGAAGCAAAGATAAAGCATTGGAAAGACTTTTTTACCCAACTGGAGGATTATGAAATAGAGTTAAACCATAGAATTGCTGACATCCTCAAAGCTCAGGGATTAAGTCTCAGAGATAAAGATAGGCGGCCACTTTTCTTTGATCACTTGTTGGCTATTTTCCAGGCCGAAACCAAGGACCTGCCCCCATTCTTACAGTCCTGCCCCCCGGTAGAACGATTTACCATTAAGCGGCAAATATATTTTCGACAAGAATGGCGATTATAGCTCGATAATTATGATAATATAGTAGAAGTGAGTCAAAGGAACCTTTGGCTCATTTATAACTAGATTCGGCAGGGTTCTTTGATTTATTGACGAATATTCTTATAAAAAGAGATAATGGGGAAAATATTTTCTAGGAATTATTACTTAGGGAGGGAATGCAGTTTGAACTGGAGTTCAAGACAGAGAATAATGGATAATGTACTGGAGGCAGTAGGACACACGCCTATGATTCGCTTAAATAGAATATCGGCCGATATCAATGCCGATATTTGTGTAAAATTGGAGTATACCAACCCCAGCGGCAGTTTAAAGGACCGAGTGGTACACGCTATAGTTGAACAAGCCGAAAAAAGAGGAGATCTTAAGCCCGGTATGATCTTGTTGGAAGGCACCACTGGCAATACCGGAATAGCTGCTGCCATGGTGGGGGCGGCCAAAGGATATCAGGTTATTATAGTAATGCCTGAAGGCATGAGCGAAGAACGAAAAAAAACCATAAGGGCATATGGAGCCGAACTGGTACTTACTCCAGGAGCTGAAACCGACGTAGATCTGGTCTTGGAAGAAGTAGAAAGAATAAAACAGGGCTATGGTGACAGAATATTCGAAATCGGCCAGTTTTGTCGTGATGACAATGTATTGTCTCATTATGATAATACCGGCCCTGAGATATGGGAACAAACCGAAGGCAAAGTTGATGTATTCATTATGTGCCAAGGAACCGGAGGCACCATAACCGGAACAGCCAAATATCTGAAGCAGATGAACCCGGAGCTCAAGGTGTATATATCCGAGCCCCTGGAATCTCCCATGCTTTCTCGAGGAGCCATCGGGCAACACCAAGTACAGGGAATTGCCGACGGTCTGCTGCCGATAATTTTAAACCTGGACTATGTGGATGGCATTATACTGGTTAGTTCCCAGGATTCTATAGACATGGCCAAAGAAATCGCAGCCCAAGAAGGAATCTTTTGTGGCATATCCTCCGGCTGTAATGTGGGAGCTGCCAAGAAGGTGGCCCACCGGCATCCGGATAAAAAATGTATTGTAACCATGATCAACGATAATGGTCTACGCTATCTATCTACTGCCTTATGTGGCAGCCAAGAAGAACGCACTTTGCTGGATCGGGAATATAAACTCAGCCAGGAGGATCAGGATAAACTGGCTCAATATTCTTTTGAAATAATCGAGTAAGGGTTTAGGGGTGCGTGTTATTGATAAATATGTAATTGGGGGCGGTCAAAGACCGCCCCTACATATGTTCTATCATCGTTTTTTCCTTTTGTCCTGTTCGGGGTAGACTATAGCAAATCGACCCCATTAATGTTCCATTATTGCTCAGATATAATGATATAATCTATATCCCTTCTATCTGCTTTATCTTATTGTAAAGGGTCTTCCTGGTAATACCAAGTTCTCGGGCTGATTGGCTTATATTCCCATTATTCCTGCTTAAGATCTCCTTAATAACTGCCTGCTCTATCTCATATAATTTGGCTGATCTAAATTTTTCAACTGTGGTATTGCGCTCAATAATATAATAGGGCAACATGTCGGTAGTTATTAGACCTTCAGTGGCTAGTACCAGGCTGCTTTCTATAACATTCTGCAATTGTCTAATGTTCCCGGGCCAATCATAATCACCTAAAATATCAATTACATCATGGTCAAACTCCACATTTTCCAGCTGGTTTTGGGAACAGCACTTTCGCAACAGATGTTCGGCCAAAAGGGGAATATCATCCTTACGATCCCTGAGTGGCTGCAACTTAATATTCACAACATTTAGGCGGTAGAACAAGTCTTCACGAAAATTGCCTCTTTTTACTTCTTGCCATAAATCACGGTTGGTAGCGGCAATTATGCGCACATCGTATTTCCTGGAATCTTTTCCACCGATACGAGTGACGGTTTTATCTTCCAGTACTCGTAACAAGGAAACCTGCATAGCCAGAGGCATTTCTCCAATCTCATCCAAGAACAGGCTGCCTCCATGAGCCAGTTCAATTTTCCCTGGATTTCCGCCCTTCCTGGCCCCGGTGAAGGCACCATCTTCATAACCGAACAATTCACTGTTCAATAATTCGCTGGGAATGGCACCACAGTTTATAGCTATAAAACGGCCTTTACGCCCACTCTGTTGGTGAATGGCGTGGGCCATCAGTTCTTTTCCGGTACCGCTCTCTCCTTCAATAAGGACATTGGAAGCCAAACGTGCCGCTTTTCTGGCATAGTCAACCACTCGCAGGAAATCCTGGTTGTGGCCAATAAGACCAGCAAAAGCATCTGGTTTCTCCAGCAATCGGTTGGCCATCTGTTGGTTCATGGTTTTAAAAGTAAACATGAATAAAAGGTTATTATGTTCCAGTTCAATGGTGCTCCTATCTATACGGCACATCTGCTTGAAATTATTTCTGCCGGCCAGGTTCTTAATGGGAAGATAAAATGGACTTTCCTGCTGCAAGTAAGTTGAAAAAAAATAGGGCGGTTCGCTGACCAGGCTATTGGTCAAGGTGTTCCCAATCAGGTTTTCAGGGGTAGTCTGGAAGAGATGGAAACATGTTTTATTAGCACTGACAACCGTTCCTTCTTCATTAACCAGCATGGCAGCCTGGGGCATACCATCCATTATGCTTGATGATACATTCATCAATAATTCCTGCTGCAGCAAACGAGCTTCAATTAAATAGGCAGCCAATGAAATTGTTTGCATAGTAAAGGGTCTACAATGACCCGTAGTATTGAGCAAGGCCAGAACCCCCACCACCCGGTTGCTTTGGTCATGAATGGGTACTCCAATGGTATGCCAGTGATGAGCCTTGGGGCGGATGTGCTCATAACCGGTTACTTCGGTTCCTACACCTTCGGCCAGGGCCAAGGCCGGGCCACTGGTACCGCAGTGAGTCTCATTGCAGTGATGTCCAAGGGTGACTATTTCATTACCATAATTAATACGGTAGTTAACCACTCCATCACTATCCATAAGCATGATGGAAAAGCTATGCATATGGAGGTTATGGATATTCATCAGGTCTTTAATCACCGGCTTGGAGATATCTATTAAAATCCGGTTTTTTATTTGCCTCTGTCTCAATTCCCGGTCCGAAATGGTTACCCCGGGCTTTTTTTGCTTATAGCAGCGTCGCCAGGATCTTTCAATACCCGGTTTAACTACATTGTCGGCAATAACCCCTTCTTTCACAAATAATCGCCAAGCTTGTTCCATGTTCTGTACGAGTAAGGATGCTTGTTCATTCATCATAATTTACCCCACATTCTATTCGTCCATAACCACCATTGCATCTTAGACTGTTTCTGAATCCCCGAACATAGTATGCAGAAATAAACTGAACCTGTATAATCTTAATACTATTGTATACTTAATAACTGTTTAAAACAATTTGCTATGTTTTATATTTCGACATTTTCCTCTCGTCATAGGGCTACATTTATTAGTAGTTATTAGTGGAGTATAGGTAAGGAAATGCTACCCCCTAAAAAAGCTCCGAGGTTTGTATCGGATGGTTTCGACCATATACTCTATAAAGCAAGGTAAGCGCCTTATTTGTTTAACCGTAACGGTAATTAATACCAAATGTTCCTCGTGGATATTCCCATTTTATAATACCCCGGTTAATGCACATGACCCGGCAGGTTCCACATTCCAGGCAACCAGCATAATCAAAGCTAATATCCCCGTTCTTATCCAGTCGATATAATACCGCCGGGCATACTAAGAGACAAGGTTTATCCTGGCATCGGGAGCATATCTCTTTATCCAACACAATATGAGCCTGTTCCTCATCGATATTGAATTTATTCAGACTCAAAAGCTCAGCTGCTTCCATAATCCTTATGCTCATATTGACCTAACCCCCTTTAAACCGTCTTTTAGCATTTGCCAGACCGTAAGACCGCTTTCATTTATGGCTTCCATGACCTGTTTTTTAAGGTTCTGGGGAATTTGTCCGTCTACCTTATAAAGTCTTTGCATGACTCCTATAGCCAGCTGAGGGTAATTGGAATATATTCTGGGTATGTCAAGTAACTGATTATATCCAACACTTAGCCTCATAGTCGGCAGCAAGCAGATTTTTTCCAGTTCCGCCAGGTAGGCAGGACCGATTTGACTAAGGTCGCTTTCTCCCAGTATGGCCCGGGCTGCAGCTATACCACTTAAGAGAGCCAAGTCCATCCCTCTTATGGAATAACCGGTGTTAATGACCAAGCCGGCACTATCACCAACTAAAAGCAATCCTTCTTTATATAGTTTTGCTGGCATTCCCCGATAGCCGGCTTCGCTGACTAAATGAGCCGAATATTCAACAGTTTCTCCATCTTGAATCAGCGGATAAACAGCTGGGTGCATTTTCAGCTCTTGAAAGATATCATGAACCTGTTTGCCATGCTGCACAATCTCCTGGGGCATAAAAACACAGCCCAGGGAGATGCTTTCCTGGTTGGTATACAGGAATCCCCCGCCATGTATTCCTTGGGTACAGCCAAGTATCATTCGGGCCGAACCTTGGTTTTGATTTAGCTTAAAGCGTTCTTCAATAGTTTTGGCTGGTAGCTCAATCACTTCTTTTACTCCTACCCCAACCGTTTCTTTTTTGATGTCTGAGATCAACCCTGCCTTCTGAGCCATTAAGGAATTTACTCCATCCGCAGCGATCACTATCTCAGCATACATTTCATCTTCCCCGGCTATTACCCCTACTACTCTGCCTTCTCTTTGAATCAAATCATCCACTCGTATTCCGCAGACTACCATGGCTCCCATTTCTTCGGCCTTATCGGCCAGCCATTGATCAAACACCGCCCTGAGAATCGTGTATGACTGAAGGGATTCATCTCCTTCAGTCAAGGAGGGATCATGATAATCCATGGTAATAGACCTGTTACCGTCTATAATCATTATCTCTTCATGGCTTACCTTTCTTTCCCAAGCGGCATCATCCAAAAGGTCTTTATCCAATAGATTTAAGGCATATGCATATATCCTGCCTCCGGTAACGTTCTTGGCTCCAGGAGCATCGCCTCGTTCAATTACCAATACGGCTTTTCCTGCTTTAGCCAAGAGGTAGGCACAGGCCAGACCGGCCGGTCCTGCTCCCACCACAATGGCATCAAATTGACTCTCTTCTCCCACCTTAGCACCACCTTTTAAGTTCTAGGATCAAGTTAAGCGTTTTTCAGTTCCTCGATCAGAAGAGGGATTATTTCATACATATCACCTATTATGGAATAATCCGCCGCTCTAAAAATGGGAGCCTTTTCATTGCTATCCACTGCAGCTATTATTTTGGAATCCCTGATCCCTACCACATGCTGAACCTGTCCTGATACCCCCATGGAAATATAAAGGGAGGGTTTGATTTTAGCTCCGGATATTCCAATATAGGATTCAACCGGCAACCACTGCCGTTCTTCAGCTATACCCCGGGTGCAAGCGATTTCCGCCCCCAGAACCTGAGCCAGTTCCTCAGCCATTTTAATATCTTCCTGTTTATCCAGACCCATGCCTACACATACCACTTTTTCCGCCGCCGCCAGGTCAATCTTATCCTTTTTAACAGCTAAGGTTTCGATAAGCCTTACCCTTGGGTCTGCCTGCACCTCCAGGGATACTATGCTAACTTGGGCGTTCTCCTTTTGCACAGCTTCCAGATTACCTGCCGGTACGGTAACTACAGCCAGCTGGCTAATGACTGCTTTTTGCACTACCGAACCGCCGTACATCAAGCGGCTGCTTATAATCCTCTTATCTTCAAATACCAGTGATTCTGCATCACTAACCATGCCACAGTCAAGATATCCTGCTGTTTTTGCGGCCAGTTCCCTTCCTCTAACCGTGGAAGCAACCAAAAACAGTTCTCCCTGTTCTTTTTTAATTAACTGGGCGATACTCTCCGCATAATTTTCCGGCAAGGGGCTGTTGCCATTTAATATAATTATTCGGTCAGGTCCATACTGTTTTAGTTCCTGGGCCTGATTAGAGTCCATGGTTATGCAGCAAACCTCTTTCCCGGATTGAGCTGCTAGTCCTATGAGAGCAGCAGCTTGTTTCATCTTATCTGAATATACGTATATACCTGGCATCAAATTATCCCTTCTTTCTTTAAACTGCCCACTAAGGCTTTGACTTTGTCAGCGGCAGTTTCACCATCCAGCACTATGTTCTTTCTATTCATTACATATGCTTTGAAATCAATAGTTTCGGTTCTGGCCGATAAATCACTTTCAAGCAGGCCTAACTCTTCTATCTTATATTCGCGGGTGGTTTTTTTGCCGGCGTCCAAAACGGATTTCAGTCCGGGAATGGGCGGCCGGTTGATTTCGGGAAGAATACATACTACTGCCGGTAGTTGGGCCGCCACTATTTCAATACCGTCCTCCAGTTTTCTGCTTATCTTAAGTTCATTTTCGCAGAGCTCCAGTTTGATGGCCGATGATACACAGGGAATACCAAGTCTGGCGGCAACACTGGGCCCCACTTGACGGGCAAAAGTATCACTAGCACCTTCCGCACATATGATCAGCTTATAATCTCCTATCTTGTCTATGGCCGCTGCCAGCGCTTTAGAACTTGCGGCCCCATCAGCTTGTTCAGCCTTTTCGCTGTTGACCCAAAATCCTTCTGAGGGTCCACGGGATAAGGCATCTTTTAAGGACAATTTGGCTTTTTTACTGCCATAAGTCAGAGTAACTGCCTCATCCCCGGTGATTTTGGCCATCTGAACCGCAGCTTCGATGGCATTTTTGTCATAATCGCTGATTTTCCCTTTGGCTTTGGAAAGATCAACCGACATATCCGGATTGATCTTTAGATCCGCTTCGTCTGCTACCCATTTGTAGCATGCTATTATCCTGGACATAATTAACCTCCTATCTGTTCAATAATGAACAGGGTAAAATATTTATTTAACTCCTATCTGTTTTGCAAGAACTATGCCACCGTATATACTTAAGTAATCACTGCTTTTAGCCAATACTGACCCATATGTCAACTGTTTACTTATTACCCACCGTGTTATTAATACCCAGTCAAAATCATCTTTTAGAAAGGCCCTTCATTTATAGTTATTGAGGTTTAACAGCGGAATTAATGCCCTTGGCCCTATGGGCCTTTACTGGTATTAAGCTCTGCTACCTGCTGGCATAATTATTGCAATTATCTAGTTGAGGAGTATTTAGATACCGGATGTGGTCTCGTTCTATTGGAGAGCCGCATTTTCTCCTGTGAATTTGGGCCGATGGGAGGGATGATCCAGATATTTCTTAAGGCAATGGTTAAGACTAGTCGAAGTAAAAGGAGGTAATACAAGATGTGGTTTATGACTGAAGAACGTGAATTAATGCGTAATGTAGCAAGAGAATTCGTAGAACAAGAAGTCCTGCCGGTAAGCCTGGAAATGGACATGAAGGAAGAATATCCTCTCCATCTTTTCAGGAGAGCTGGAGAACTGGGTTTAATCGGAGTGGTTTATCCAGAGGAGTTTGGTGGACTGGGAGGAGATTGGATTACCAAACTGCTCATAACCGAAGAACTATCCAAGGGATACCCCACCTTAAACATTGCTATTGGTGCCCATAGTTCCCTGGCCGGCGGAGCCCTAAACCTCCTAGGCAGTACCGAGCAGAAGCACAAATATCTTACTCCGGCCGTTAAAGGAGAACAGATTCTGGCCCTGGCTTCTACCGAGGCTGCTGGCTGCTTTAATATGGGTGAATTCCAGACTCGAGCAGTTCTGGATGGTGATGAATGGGTAATAAATGGCAGTAAAATATTTATTACCAATATCGGAGTAGCAGATACCTATATAGTAACAGCCAGAACCGCTGATCATTATGATCACGTAACTCGTAAGGGGTTCAGCATGTTCTTGGTTGAAAAAGGAACCCCGGGCTTGGAACTGGGAAAATTTGAAAATAAATTGGGGTGGCATGGTTCCAATACCGGTCCGGTTTATTTTAAAAACTGCCGGGTGCCCAAGGAAAACCTGATGGGCCCATTGCATGACAGTGTGGGTGCTTTCGCGCTCAGTGCCTGTGATGAATACATGTCTTGCGGTGCTGTAGGTTTGGGCATAGCCGAAACCTGTTATGACAGAGCATTAGCCTACACCAAGGAGAGAATGCAACAGGGTAAATCCATGTACGAAGCCTATCAGGTTATCCGGCATAAATTTGCCCGCATGGCTACTGAGATTGAATGTCTGCGTGCACTTTCTTTCAGTACAGCAGCCATTAGAGATACCGGCACCTATCCTCTGGCCCTGGCCCGTATGTGTAAAACCAAAGGATACGAAACAGCAATGCTTTGCGCTAATGAAGCAGTCCAACTTTTCGGAGGACTAGGCGTAGTCAGAGAAACCGGTGTAGAACGCTTTCTGCGTGATGCCAGGTTACTGGGTATTGCTGGCGGAGCTATTGAAGCACTGTTTGATCAAATCAATATGTTCAAAGACAACAATATGGAATTCTTGGTACGACAGGTGCAGAGCTAAAGGAATATAAAGGAGGCCAAACAAATGATCGAATTGAAAGGGAGAGCGGTGGCCATAACCGGAGCCGCCAGTGGATTTGGCCGGGAGATGGCCAAGAGATGTCATGCCTTGGGTGCAAAATTGGCCCTGGCGGATATCGATGCCGCAGGTCTAGCCACTCTTGAAGCAGAGCTCAAAGAAATGAAAGCTGAGTTTTTTACGGCCAAAGTTGATGTATCCAAATATGAGGAAATGCAAGCCTTTGCGGCTAAAACATTTTCCGTTTATCCTGATGTCGCTTTATTCTTCAACAATGCCGGGGTAGAAATTTCAGGTACCATTTGGGAGTTGTCCATGAAAGACTGGGAATGGGTCTATGGAGTAAATGTCTTTGGTATTATCCATGGCATTAAATCCTTTATCCCGAAGATGCTCAAGCAGGATAAGGAAGCAATCATCATCAATACCTCCTCTCTGGCCGGGTTGATTTCAGGACATAATTCGCCTATTTATTTAACCGGCAAACATGCGGTAGTAGCTTTGACCGAAGCCTTGGAACTGCAGCTGCAACAATACCAGAGCAAAATTAAGGCTTTTGTTTTCTGCCCTGCTTATGTGAAAACCAATTTACACCAGGCAGAACGCAACCGTCCGGCTGAACTCATTAATGAGAATGCTGAATACTACCAGAGCGAAGACTACAAGAAGAAACAAGGTATGATGCAGTATGCAGTACCTAACGGAATGGAATTGGACCAGGCCATGGATATAGTATTTGAGGCCTTGGAAAAAGATTTATTTTATATCCAGACCAACCCCGAATTCTTACCCCGGATTGAACAGAGATTCAACAATATTATGGAGAACAAACGACCGGTATTTGCCGGCTAAGTCTTTCAATCTGTTACATTAAATGACAAAGGAACTGAGCAGTAACTCTCAGTTCCTTTGTCATCTTCTATAGAAACTATCTATAAAATTTCTCCTTAGGCCCCATTTTCCTGTGGACTGCTATTAGCCATCATATTAAAGCATTCACCTATAACTTATCTTTGGCAGAAGCTATTTTATCAACCCACATGATCAGTGAACACAAGCAAGTATGAAAATTTATAACTATGCGGACTGGCGGTCAAAGACCGCCCCTACAAGTATTTGGCGATTTGAGACCCTAAATCGGGATCAAGCATTTTCGTGTGAACTTAATCTTTATCGGATATGACCATCGCCGTAAATAATAAACTTGGTAGTGGTTAACTCGGTCAAGCCCATAGGTCCACGGGCGTGTAGTTTCTGGGTGCTGATCCCCATTTCCGCGCCGAATCCAAAAACATTACCATCGGTGAAACGGGTAGAAGCGTTGGCATAAACCGCAGCCGCATCTACAGCGGCCATGAAGAGGCGTACATTGCTGTAATTTTGACTAATAATAGCTTCACTGTGACCAGTCCCATGAAGGTTTATATGGTCAACGGCCTGTTCCAAATCATCCACTATTTTGACCGCCAGTATTAAATCCAGATATTCTTCATCCCAGTCTGCTTCTGTTGCTTCTCGGAGCCCATCTACGATTTGCCTGCTTCGGGCACAAGCTCTGATTTCAACCCCCGCTTTTTGTAAATCTTCCAGTATCAGGGGCAGGAATTTATGTGCTATATCACTATGTACCAACAGGGTCTCTGCCGCATTACATACCGAAGGCCGCTGTACTTTAGCATTGAACACTATCTGCCTGGCTTTGTCCAAATCGGCCCATCCATCCACATATACATGGCAGTTACCCATACCAGTCATAATGTAGGGAACCCTGGCGTTTTCCGTTACCGCCATTTTTAGTCCTTTGCCTCCCCGGGGAATGAGCACATCCAGATAATCACTCATTTTCATCAAGAATATGGCGGCTTCTTTGTCTTCGCTATCCACCAACTGAATACTTCCTTCTGGTAACCCGCATTTTACTACCGCCTCGGCAATTACCCGGGCAATTACTCGATTGGAGTTCAGGGCTTCTTCACCTCCTCGAAGAATTATTGCATTGCCGGCTTTTAGGCATAAACCGGCGGCATCTGCAGTTACATTGGGGCGTGATTCATAAATGATACCCACCACTCCGATCGGGGTTCTAATTCTGCCTACCTCCAGTCCGTTGGGCCTCTTAGTCATGCCCAGCACCTGTCCCACCGGATCAGACAGGGCCGCAATCTCTCGCAAACCCTGGGCCATATCTTGGATTCTCTCTTGATTTAACATCAGCCTTTCCAGCAGAGCGGAGCTTAATCCGTTTCCTGCACCCTGCTCCAAATCAAGCCTATTGGCAGCCAAAAGCTCAGCGGAATTAGCCAGCAGAGCATCAGCCATCTCCAGCAGAGCCTGGTCTTTTAAGGTGCTGGGAGTGGTTGCTAGTACACGGGCCGCTTGCCGGGCTCTTTTTCCCTGCTCCAACATAGTTTCCTGCAGTTTATGATCCATTTATCATCGCTCCTTAACTGTGGTATTATTTTATCTAATTATGATTCTCCTACGAAAGCACCAACACAACTGGTTGGGACTATCTGACGTTTAGTTTGTCTTGTGCCAAACCCGGGAAATATTACTTTTCGGAATCAATTGTCAATATTCTACCCAGAGATTATTGCGATGAATAATCTCATCATAATCCTTTTCCCCTAGTATCTCCTTAATTTGGGATGATCTCATCCCTCTAATCTTTAATATTTCCGATGAATTGTAATTACTTATGCCCCGAGCGATTTCCTGATTATCATTATCGATTACCGCCACTACTGCCCCCCGTTCGAATTCCCCTTCCAGGCGGGTCACTCCAGAAGGCAGCAAGCTTTTACCCTTTTTGAGAAGGGCATTGCTGGCACCCGCATCGATGAAAAGCTTACCCTGCAGCAATCGGCCAAAGGCTATCCACCTATCCCGGGCATGCATTTTTTTCTCCCGGGGGGCAAAATAGCTCCCTATCTCTTCCCCGGCTACAACCCGGCGAATCACATTAAGCTCCTGGCTATTGGCTATTACCATGGCGGTTCCCGAAGCCATGCACATGCGGGCCGCTTTGAGTTTGGTAAACATGCCGCCACTGGCAAAACTGCTACCCCGATTGGTTGAATTGGCTTCCATTTCACAAGTTATTTCTTCCACCTGACTGATCAGAGAGGCTTGCTCATCCTCCCGAGGATCAGAGCTGTATAGCCCATCCACATCAGACAGAATGATAAGCAGATCCGCGTCAACCAATCCAGCTACCATGGCAGACAGAGTATCATTATCGCCGAATCTAATCTCTTCTACTCCTACCGTATCATTTTCATTTATAACCGGGATAACATTCATCCTCAGCATAGCTAGAAGAGCATTGGTGGCATTTAAATAGCGAATACGTTCATCCATGTCTCCCCGGCTCAATAAGACTTGAGCTACCGTTTTACTGTATTCGGAAAACAGCTTTTCATAAAGCTGCATTAAGGCTCCCTGACCTATGGCCGCCAGGGCTTGTTTCTCCGGCAGGGTATTGGGCACCTTCTTCATACCCATACGGTTGGCCCCTACCCGGATAGCACCGGAAGTGACTAGAATAACCTCCAACTCACGATTGTGTAAATCGGAAATTTCCCGCACCAGTCTTTCAATTCGCTGCAAGTTTAACTGACCATTGGCATAAGTGAGGGTACTGGTACCCACTTTAACAACTATTCTCTTTGCCTGGGTAATACCTTTTCTCATTCTCCACCTCTTAACCCCAATTGAGTTCGTTCAGACTTTTAGCCTGCTATTCGCTGTATTCAAACTCGAAGTCCATTATTTTAACAGTATCTCCTTCTTGGATGCCTCTTGCCTGCAATGCTGCTTCCAGTCCCATTTTTTCAATGGTGTTTTGAAAACGCCTCAAACCTTCGTCACTATTAAAATTGGTCATGACCAGCAGCTTTTCTATCCTTTTGCCGCTGACCACCCATATTCCTTCCAAGAGCTCAATCTTAAAGGGCTCTTCTTCTTCATAGCGCCGAAGCACCGGCTGCTCTCCAGGAACTGTTATTTCCTCTGGCAGGGCCCTGAGCATTTGATTAATTTTCTCAATTAAAGGCTGCACCCCTTCCCCACTAACCGCTGAAATAAGATACAATTTATCCCCAAAAATCTTTTTCAGTTCGTCTACCTTGGCCCGGGCTGAGGGCAGATCCATTTTATTGGCTGCTACTAGAAAAGGCCGCTTTAAGAGTTCAGGATTGAATTGTTCCAGTTCACTGCGCAGAATCTCATAATCCTCCAGGACCTGCCGGCCTTCAGTCTCGGCTGCATCCAATATATATAGCAAGACCCGGGTTCGTTCAATATGACGCAGAAATTCATGGCCTAATCCAGTACCCTGACTGGCTCCGGCGATCAAGCCTGGTATGTCTGCAATTACAAAAGAGTCCTTATCTCTAGTGACTACCACTCCCAGGTTAGGAACCAGAGTGGTAAAAGGATAATCAGCAATCTTAGGCCGAGCGGCAGAAACTCTGGATATAAAGGTAGATTTGCCGGCATTGGGGAAACCTACCAGGCCAACATCAGCCAGGAGTTTTAGTTCCAGCCGCAGCCATTTTTCCTCTCCCGGCTCCCCATTTTCCGAATAGGACGGCGCTTTATTGGTAGCATTGGCAAAACGAGCATTACCTTTTCCGCCCCGCCCCCCTCGCGCTACAGTTACATCCTGTTCCGGCCGGGTCAGGTCAGCCACCACTTCTCCGGTATCATCATCATAAATAATGGTACCCACCGGAACCTTCACCATCAGATCTTCGCCCCATGCTCCGTGCATATTCTTACCCTGTCCATGAACTCCTCGCCCTGCCTTGAAGTGCTTGCGGTATTTAAAATCCATCAGAGTTTTCATGCCTTCATCAGCTATGAATACCACATTGCCTCCTCGACCTCCGTCACCGCCGGCCGGTCCTCCCTTGGGCACATATTTTTCGCGTCTGAAGGCTACTATGCCGTTGCCTCCATCGCCGCCTTTTACATAAATCTTAGCGTGATCTACAAACATCTATTCACTTCCTGACTTCAACTATTACCGAATCAGGTTCCATACCTTCACAACTATAGAGCAAATCAACTCCATCTGACTTTTCGTATATTTCCAGGTAAACCATCGGCTCATCCTCCTCATTTTCTACTTCCCATTCTTTCAAGACTTGCTGCAAACTACGCCAGGGCTCATTGTTGAGCTGGAGCAAATCGGGACTCTTTACTTTTATCTCATCATATCTTAGTATTACTCCTAATTCCCGGGATAATAACAGCTGTTCATATAAATACAAGGCGGTATCAGCATCAGTACTTTCAAATATGAGCCTCTCAGCGGCCATCTCCTCCACCAGCTTTAGTATATACTGCCGGGCTTGCTGCGGGCTACCCAGGTCCATATATCCCAGTATCACCTGTAGGTGATTGCCAAAATCATGTCTTATTCCCCTTAATAAATCCACCGTTTTCTGCCCCTTCACTACTCACCCTCCTTTAGTTAACTAATAATAGCAAAAACCCCTGAAAAACTCCAGGGGTTCGACTAAGCTAGCTTTCTTTATTTACTAGGCCTGGGCACTTATCATTTCATCCATAGGATATACGCTAACCTGCTTTTTATCCCGGCCTTTTCTCTCAAACTTCACCTGTCCGTCTACCACTGCAAACAGGGTGTCATCTCCACCCTTCATCACATTGTTGCCCGGATGAATTTTGGTGCCCCGCTGCCGAACCAATATGTTCCCAGCTCTTACCACCTGTCCGTCATATCTCTTTACCCCCAGGCGTTTGGACGCACTGTCTCTTCCGTTCTTGGAACTACCTACCCCTTTTTTATGGGCGAATAGCTGTAAATCAAATTTAAACATTTTGTGACCTCCTAACCAGCACTTTCAAATAACCTGCATAGGCCTGTTCCATAGACATCAGGCCTTTTTCCATAGTTGTTAGAATCAGCTGTGCCTTTTCCCGGTCTTCTTCAGTCAAACCGAATGGCAACTTGCATTCCATCAAGCCATTTTTGATCCTGTATTCAGGTTCTCGGCTCATATGCTCCATAAGGCCGAGCAACGCAGTCTGGGTGACTGCTGATACTCCGGCGCAATAAATATCTTCCCCTGCGGAATTAAATCCAGCATGGCCACTTACGGAAAATGATTCGATATATCCTTGATTATATTGGATTTCTACCTTGATCATTATCCTTCGATCTTTTCAATAAGCAGACGGGTGTAGGGCTGACGATGTCCCTGTTTTCTGCGATAGTTTTTTCTCTTCTTGTATTTGTAAACAATAATCTTCTTATTCTTGCCCTGTTCCAGTATTTTAGCGGTAATTCGGGCATTTTCCAGCAGGGGATTGCCTATTTGTACTATGCCGTTTTCATCATTTATCATCAGCACCTGATCGAGAACTACATTTGATCCGGCTTCTCCCTCCACTTTTTCGATTTTTACTATAGTACCTTCACTTACTTTATACTGCTTTCCGCCAGTTTGAATTAATGCATACACTTTATTAACAGCACCTCCATGTTTATTTAGACTCGCCAGTTAACAGGTAGGCTAAACACCATTTTCAAACCTGAACTGAGCGGTTGCAAAAACATGCAACCCACATGCAAATTTAACATATCCCGTCATTTTAGTCAAGTAATCTGGATTTAATCCAGCTGCTCCCTAGCCTTTCGGCTATAGGGGGTTAATAGGCCGGGGTCAGAATATTATAATCCCCATGACTATAGCGATTTTTAGGAGTTACAATTATTTTCTTGGAAATTTTATTCTCGATGTAAGCCAGATCCTTTTTGTCTTCGGATAGAGCTTTGATCAACTCGGGACTGGCTTCGCAAATTATTTCGTCATGCTCTATGTAATCCATGCTCACCAGTTTTCTCTTAATCTCTGAGCATACTGCACTTAAGCTGATAGTACGACCCCTACCATTACAATGGCTGCATTCATCGGCAAAAAACTCACTTACCCCATAGCGCGATTTTTTGCGGGTCATTTCCAGGAATCCCAGGCCAGTCATGCCCACTATCCTAGTGTTGGCTTTGTCCTTGGTCAGCATATTACGAAGAGTATTAACCACTTCCTCCTCGTTTTCCTTGTTCTTCATATCTATAAAATCTATTAAGACTATGCCTCCAATGCTTCTCAGCCTTAGTTGACGGGGTATCTCCACCGCCGCCTCCAGGTTCAATTTATATACTGTATCCTCGAAATCATCTTTACCCGTATACTTGCCACTGTTAACATCAATCACCGTCATAGCCTCGGTTTCATCGAATATGAGATATCCTCCGTTTTTAAGCCATACCTTCCGGCGTAGGCTGCGCTTAACGTCTTTCTCCAAACCATACTTTTCAAAAAGAAATCCCTCTTCATATATGATTTCCCGGCAGGAAGCATGCTTTTTCTCCACATAAGCGCTAATCCGCTCTTGTAGTTTTCTGTTGTTGATGATAATCCTGGAGATCTGCACATCCAGGTATTCTCTGAGGGTTCTTTCCAAAGTATCGATATCTTCGTAAATCAAACTGGGGGCGCGCGCCTTACCATAGCGGTCATTTATGTCCACCCATACCTGCACCAATTCCATTAATTCGGATATTATCTCCTCATCTTTAGCTTCCCGGCAGGCAGTCCTTACTATTACCCCCATGTTATCAGGTTTGTCCATTTCAATGATGGTGCGCAGATAATCCCGACGGTCATTGTCGGTTATTTTGCGGGAGATGGATACCTCGTTCTGAAAAGGCAAGAGAACCAGGTAATGACCTGGAATAGTCATATTACCGGTTACCCGAGCTCCCTTATCGGCAAAGGCCTCTTTTTTCACCTGTACCATGATATCCTGCCCGCTTTTTAGCAGATCAAAAATATTACTGCCTCGCTTCAAGCCCGGTACTACAATATCCCCTTTGTACAAAAAGGCATTCTTGGCCAGACCGATATCGACGAAAGCACAGGATAAACCAGGTATAATATCTTTTACTCGGCCTTTATAGATATTACCCACATTGTCATTCTGGTCCGCCCAGAATATTTCAGCCAAGCGGCCGTTTTCAACCACAGCTACCCTAGATTCCCAGGGATATACTTCAACAATAATCTCTCTTTCCAACTAACTCACCTTTTCCAGCGGAGAGTAGAAATCGGTCCCAATCCGTATATAGTTGCCACTGCGAAATATATTAACTATCGCTTCCGGCTTAACACCTTGGGCTACCAACAAATCCCTTAGCTCATCATATCGGACATTCACCGGCTCTCCTACATTAACCCATATCTTAATGATAACAGACTCCTCCTGGGGGAGGACAGTAATTTTGTATATTCCAGGGCGCAAATCCTTGTCGACTCCCTTTTGCTTTCCCCGACTTTTAACCAGCAATTGTTCCTCGCCCATTATTCGCTCCGGCAGAGCGAGATAATCATCGTTTGACTCCAGGATAAAACTATAGCTGGCTGCATTAATGGTTTTCATCAAGGCCGGCTGCTTTTCATCCACTTTGATACATCGCTTAATCTCCATATCGGATGGTAAAACCCGGTTAAGCTGTTCCACTAATACCGTCGGCTCTATTTCCTCGGCCAATTCCAGGTCCAAGTATTCCCTTTCCCCCCATACCCCTACCGGTAGAACGGTACCCAGGGAGAGTTTAATATGGGGATTAAATCCTTCGCTTAAAGCGAATGGTGTTCGGGCCCTGCGTAACACCCGACTCATAAGATTAATCATATCCAGGTTACCTAGAAATTTAAGATTATTCCCCACCCGGTATTCCATTCTTACTCTCATCCCTGTACTTCCTCCTTGATGTCCAGCTCTACTTCAAAAGCTGGACATATACCGCAATCGTTGCATTCTTGCCACCGACAATCCTCGGTAATAACGCCTAATGCTGCTTTTTCATTTTCTGTCTGCAAAAAATCCTTACTTACCCCGATATCTATAAAATCCCAGGGCAATACTTCATCATAGGAACGAAAGCGAGTGGTATAAAATTCTGTATCAATGGCCGCCTCCTGAAATGCTTCCAACCAGTATGCGAAATTGAAATATTCGGACCAGCCATCGAATTTACACCCCTTCTGCCAGGCTGCAAAGATAGGAAGAGATAGTCTTCTGTCTCCCCGGGACAATACTCCTTCCAGATAACTGGTTTTACTATCATGAAAACTGAGTTTAATTCTTCTCATTTTGCGAGCCGTCAATAATTTTCTCTTTTGCTCTAATTCCTGAATGGAACTCTGAGCCTGCCATTGAAAGGGGGTATGAGCTTTGGGAACGAAAGATGCTATGCTGGCTCTTATTTCAACTTTCCGTCTAGCATATTGATCTCCCAGAGCCCGAACTTTTTCCAGCAGATCTAAAATTCCCAGCAGATCTTCTTCCGTCTCCCCTGGTAGTCCTATCATGAAATACAGCTTTATGGATAACCAGCCTGATTGAAAAGCTGCTTTTACTGCTTCCAGCAGTTGTTCCTCGCTTACATTTTTATTAATTGAATCCCGTAAGCGCTGGGTGCCTGCCTCCGGTGCCAAGGTCAGGGTAGTTTTCCGTACTTTTTGCACTTCATTGGCTAATTCTATAGAAAAGGCATCTACTCGCAAGGAAGGTAGGGAGACGCCTGTACCCTGATGCTGGTAAGTCTCTACCAAGTCTTTAACCAGCTTGTCAACTCCAGAGTAATCCAGGGTACTTAGGGAAGTCAGGCTTATCTCATCATATCCTGTATTAGCCAACTGTCGATCGGCCTGCCTTTGGAGGGTTTCGATGCTGCGCTCCCGCACCGGCCGGTATACCATACCGGCATGGCAAAAGCGGCATCCTCGCTGACAGCCGCGCATTACCTCCAATACAGCCCGATCATGAACTATATTCATATATGGTAGAACTGGACGCTCAGGAAAATAAGCCTGGTCCAAATCCCTTACCACTCTTTTCCTTATAGTACCCGGAAGCGATTCCAGCCTGGGAGTCATTTGCTTCAGCTTTCCATCTTCCTGATACTCTACTCTGTAAAATGAAGGCAGATAAACCCCTTCCAAAGCCGCCAGTTTTAATAAGCGTTCTTGCTTTGGCAAATGACGGTTCTCCCAACAGCAGTCCATAAACTCGGGCAGTACTTCTTCCCCATCACCGATTAAAAAAAGATCAAAAAAATCGGCATAGGGTTCCGGGTTAAAGACTACCGGTCCACCGGCAATAACCAGGGGGTAATCTTCACCCCTATCCCGGGACCACACCGGTATTCCCGCCATATCCAGCATATTTAACACATTGGTAATGGCTAATTCGTACTGCAGGGTAAAACCCAAAAGGTCAAACTCCGGTAAAGGTATAAATGATTCCAAGCTGAAGAGAGGTATCCTATGCTGGCGCATTTCTCTTTCCATATCCGGCCAGGGTGCATATACTCTTTCCATAAGGTGCTCAGTCTCCTCATTGATCAAACCATAAAGAATCTTACTGCCCACATGAGACATACCCACTTCATATACATCAGGAAAGGCAAAAGCCATCTTAATTCGACTATGATCCCATTCCTTTTTGATCATATTGACTTCATTGCCCGTATATCGGGCAGGCTTGGATACATTGGGCAATATATCCCGAAAAATCCTATCTTTCATAATCTGCCTCCAAATAGCAAAATAACCGGTACTATATATATTACCATAAAACTCTTTAGATTAACCCGCCCCCTCCATGGGCTAGCAACTTCACCTATCGGGCAAGGATGTTGTTCAACAGTCTTTAATACAAGCAGCCGGTCCTTTTTCCAACAAGCATTCGATCAATTCAGCTTCCGTTCTCATTCCAATCACAGATTCATCATTTCCTATAATAACTACCGTAAGATAAGTGGAAGGACGGCTATTATCCAAAATCTTTTTAACCGGGGTTTCAGGAACTGCCGCTACCTGCCTGGACTCCATAAATCCATGTCGGCCAAGCTGTGTCTTTTTATTTAGTAAAAAGCGCATAAAGGCATAGGCCAGCAGTTTTTTTTCCCGGCCTGCAGCCCAGAATAAGAGTACGGCGATAACAATCAAATTGGCTCCGCTCATAGTGGTGGACGTAAGATATACCCCCAGTCCCCCTAGCAGCAAGGCAGCGATTTTGCCCATATAAGCAGCAGTTAAAGTTGCTTTTCGGTATCCTATGGGGCTGGATAATAGGGCCCTTAATATCCTGCCTCCATCCAGAGGCAGTACCGGCAAGAGGTTGAAAAGACCCAGGAACAAATTAATATTGACAAAAAGGCTGAAAAGGGGGCCTTGAAAGGGTATCAAGTAAAAAAAGACCCCGGCCATAATAAAGCTTAAAACCGGACCGGCCAAGGCTATATAAATCTCTTTCCTGGGCTCCAGCCCAGTGAAATCCTCAACTGCCGCCTGGCCGCCAAAGGGCAGCAGCTCCACCTCAGAAATCCTGACCCCGAGAGCCAGGGCTACTGTAGTATGAGCCATTTCATGAGCCAGAACCGCAGTCGTTATTAATATGACCTCCTGTCCCAAGCCCAGCAGTGTATAAGCCAGAGCCAAAAGCAGGAACGCCTTATTGGCTTTAAAATCTATACCTGCTATCCGGGCAAATTTCATTAGCGTTCAAATAGTTTATTGGGGTTTAAAGGACCATCCTCACCTGTGATTTGGAAAAAGAGCTGTTGACTGCTGAAGCCAATAAGCGTGTCTTGAGTCACCTTTTGCCCCTTCCTGGCCCTCACTTCCTTGAGTCCCCCATAGGAAGAACACAAGCCGCCGCCGTGCTCGATCAAAACGGTCTTTCCCCTCTCATCATCTGAAATATCCTTCAACTGACCGGCATAAACTGCTTTGATCGCTGTATCTTCCGTAACATTGATTAAAACTGCCGGAAAAAATTCCTGTTGCCGGCTATCCTGGTTGTAATACCAGCCATAGCTTTGTTCAATATCTATGAACTCACAGGGCAACTGCAGCATAGTCTCGCCTGAGGCCGGTACCGTTTCTGCGGAAGGCTCATCTTTTATCCGATACAAATAATTAGTCAGCAGGTTATCTTGGACTCCATAATCCTTCATTATGTATTTAATAACCGGTTCCACCATCTTCCTGCTGCTGTGTCCTGACTGCATGGAAAGACCTACAAGAGCAGCAATCAGGATTACCACCAGCATTCTGATTCTAAAGCTTCCCAGCACTAAACAACCCTCCTTTACCATAAACTCTCCGGATTTTACCAAGCAGTATTCTTTATTGATTCCCCTTCAAAAAACCCGACTTTTAAGCCCAGTACCCCTTTGGTCGTAAGGCGAGTGGATGGTGTTGCCCATGAGAAATATAGCACCGAATATTTAGGCATCCAAAACCAAGAAATATAACTTTTCCCAGGGGAATCTTTATTCAATAAAATATATATCTTTAGCGCCGGTTTTATGACATAAGAAGGGGAGGGAGTGAATCTTCACCTGTCCATTAGAATACTATTTGCTTACCCCGGATGTTTACATTGATAATCAGGGCCACGGCCAGCAGATTGGTAACCATGGAGCTGCCGCCATAACTAATAAAAGGCAGGGGAATACCGGTAATGGGCATAATACCTATTGACATCCCGATATTCTCAAAGATATGAAACAACCACATAGCAGTGACTCCAATCACCACTAGGCTGCCGAAGAAGTCCCGAGCTTCCGAAGCAATATATAAAGAACGCAAGATTAATACTGCATATAATAGAATTAACGCCGCAGCACCGATAAAACCCAATTCTTCCCCAATAACTGCATATATAAAATCGGTATGGTGCTCAGGCAGGAAATTAAGCTGTACCTGGCTGCCGTTATAAAGACCTTTCCCAGCCAATCCACCCGAACCTATAGCCACCAGTGACTGTATAGTGTTCCAACCAGCCCCCCGTCCTCCCTGCCCATCATTATAGGGATCCAAAAATACGGTCAGCCGTTTCAACTGGTAATCCTCCAAGGGAATAGGCATACCCCACTTAAAATGCAATATAAAAACCAGGCTCACCAATACTACAGCTCCTCCCATTAAGGCCAAAATTACCCTTGGATTAGCTCCGGCAACAAAGAGCATAATTATGGTTATAGCTATATATACCAGAGCGGTACCCAGGTCGGGCTGCATCATTATTAGAAAAAAGGGCACGCTCATATAGGCCAGACAGGGTAAAATTTTGGCCAAGGTATCCAGTTCTCCCCGGCGCCGGTTTACAAAATCGGCAAAGGCAATTATAAGCATAATTTTGGTGAATTCGGCTGGTTGAACCGCCGGCAAAGGCCCCAAAGAAATCCATCCCGTAGTCCCCCGCACTTCCGTGCCAAAGAGCAGTACGGCAATTAATAATCCCAGCGATAATAGATACAATAAGGTTCCCAAGACTTTGAACTCAGAAATATCATAGCGGATAATAAACATAGCTCCCAAGAGTCCCAGGCTGATCATAAGCAGCTGTTTTTTGACATAATAAAGGACATCGCTTACCAGACTGAGACTGGCACTGCTTTGAATCACCAGGCCCAGGGTCAGAATCAGCAGCAAAGTAATTAAAAATGGTTTGTCAATTAATTTTATACGCTTTGCATTCAAAGCCTTACCTCCCCCATACATTATAAAGCCAAGTAAAATGGCATGTAAAGATGGCAATTACAGGACTGGATATTAATCTTTCCATAAAAAGGCAAACCCGGGGGTGGGCAACCCGGGTTTATCCTTTGGACAGAGCTCAAGGAATTGTATTAAGGAGTTTTTGGCTTACTAATAATCAGTCAAGGACACCTCCTAGGCCTTACGTCTAAAGCCTTTTACCGGTATGTTGGCTATGAGCGCAATAGAATTCGCTTCATTCTCCAAATTAACCTGCAAGGCTTCCTCATCTATATCCATATAATCTCGTATTACTTTTATGAGATCCTCTTTTAAAGAGTTCAAGAATTCGGGAGATACCGAAGCCCGATCGTGAACCAATACCAAACGCAGCCTTTCCCGGGCTATATCCTTACTAGGCATATTTTCTCTAGAAAATATGCGGCTAAGTATCTCTAACAAACTCATCCCCTCCCCCTATCTGGCCAACTTTAAGATTTTCTTAAACTTATCCATAATGTTTTCGGGATCTTCCAGTGAGTAGATGGGAACATCCTCTCCGTTCAGCCTCCGCGCTATTCGGCGATAGGCTGCCCCGGCTCTGGATAGTTTTTCCAAAACTGCTGGTTCTCCACGATTGGTGGATACTACTATGGCTTCATCTTCCGGTACTACTCCCAGTAAGTCTATAGCCAGAATATCTATAATATCACCCGTATCCATCATATCTCCCCGTTTTACCATTTTGCTGCGGATACGATTAATAATTAACACAGTTTGGGTTAGTCCGGCTGCTTCCAGCAGCCCGATTATTCTATCTGCATCCCTGACCGATGAAACTTCCGGGGTAGCTACTACCACCGCTTTATCAGCTCCGGCAATGGCATTTTTGAAACCCTGTTCAATTCCGGCCGGGCAGTCAACCAGAATAAAATCAAAATCTTTACGCAATTCATTTACCATATTTTTCATTTGATGAGGAGATACCGCGCTCTTGTCTTTGGTTTGAGCAGCAGGCAAGAGATACAGCCCTTCAAACCTTTTGTCCTTGATTAATGCCTGCTTGAGCTTGCAATGGCCATTAACAGCGTCAACAATATCAAAGACTATACGGTTTTCTAAGCCCATTACTACATCCAAATTTCTGAGTCCAATATCAGTATCTATCATCACCACTTTTTTGCCCATCATGGCCAAAGCGGTACCCAGATTGGCTGTAGTCGTAGTCTTTCCCACCCCACCTTTTCCTGAAGTAATTACTATCACTCGACTTTTCATCCTTAAGCCCCCTATCATATTTTTAACTTCTCAATTACGACTCTACCCTCACGAATGCGGGCAAGCTCAGGGTAATCAACCTCATGTCTTTCACCATCCGGAGGGCGAGTAATATGGGTAGCAATCCTAAGCTGGGTTGGATTCAGACGATAAGCAGTAATTATGGCTCCTTCGTCACCAAATACTCCTGCATGGGCCAATCCTCGCAAGGAACCCATTACCAATATATTCCCTCCTGCAATAAGTTCTGCTCCAGGGTTTATATCACCCAGAATCACCGCATTGCCTGGTACAAATTTCTTTTGTCCCGAGCGGATATGCCGACATATTAAAGCTGTATTGTCATAATGCTTAATGTCCTCAATGATTGGCGCCTTCTCCTCTTGCCCTTGTGGGTTGGAAGCCTCGTTCAGCTTTCCAGACATTAGCTGATCCAAATGCATACCGTAATCAAGCAAGGTATCTTCCAGTTCCCTAAGTTGTTTGTTGCTTAATATTTTTTTACCAATGTCAACATTCACTTTGCTGCCAATCGGCAAATCAGCCATCAAAGTGAGCTTGTTCTCCAGCCCCTCTTTCATCTGAGAAAAGGTATTGTAAGCTTTTAGGTCTATCAGCATGCTGTTACTGACAGGCTTATATGCTGTACTCACCTATTTAGCCCCCCATTCCATAAGAGTCCTTTAAAACTCTGTAAATACTTCATTTTGTCATGTAATTCTATAAATAACAATAATTCCCTTCGATGAAAAAAATAAAAATAGAGGTGATATTTTCTAATCGCCTCTATTTTAGTCGTCAGTACTCAAGAAATTTCTTCTATTATTCGCCAGCGTTATTCGACTTCAGGCCCAACAGCTTAGTCTTCGGGCCTTTCCAGGTAATTGCTGAGGCCAAAGTAGTGCCTAAAAAGATCCCGGGCAATTAATCCGGCCGATTCACCGCCACTGTATCCATATTCCATAACTCCGGCAAAGGCAATTTCAGGATCATCAAAAGGAGCAAAAGCAACAAAAACTCCATGAAATTCTTTTAGTTCATTATCCCCTGCTCTGCCAGTCTCTGCTGTGCCAGTCTTTGCCGCTACCTGGATGGAGGGAGGAAAATCATTAAACAGGAAGTGGGCCGTACCCCCGGGTTGGCTTACCGCCAGCATAGCCCGCTTGGTCTCAGCAATTGTTTCGGCTTTTACATCTATCTCTCTCACTATCTGGGGCTCAATATCTTTAATGGTCTTATTTTCTCCATCTGTAATTCGGCTTAACAATTGGGGCTGCATCAGATAACCCCCATTGGCAATAGCAGCTACATAGTTGGTCAGCTGTAGTACCGTAAAATCATTATATCCCTGGCCCATGGACATGTTAAAGGTATCAAAAGCCTGCCAGGTAGTATTAAAATTATAATCAATCTGATATTGGGCTTCTAATTGATTCTTTTCGTTTTCCTTTCTTTTCTGCAGCTCCTTGATCTCTTCCTGATCTATGGCCTTCTCCAGCAAATCATCATATTTGCTCTCCAATTCCTGCCACAGCCGCTCATATTGTCTGTCAGTCAGAGTTGCGCTTATCTCTTTTTTCCACTCCGGATTGGGCAATAAGCCTTTAGCTTCATAAGGAAGGTCTATACCTGTTTTACTTCCCAAGCCAAATTCATTAGCAACCCTAATTATTTCTTTTTGTCCAGCTCGGCGGCCCATTTCTTGAAAATAGACGTTACAGGATCCGGCCATAGCCGAATAATAGTTTACATTGCCATGAACACTCCAACATTTTATATAGGGAGCAATCCAGTAATTTCCGGTACACCTTATATAATCTTCTAATGGAATCATGGCCTCTTTGTCCAGGGCCGCCATCCCAGTAATCATTTTAAAAGTAGATCCGGGGGGATAAGTAGCCTGTATACAGCGGTTGGAAACAGCACCGGGCTGCAGGGGATCATAGGATTCAGTCTGAGGAAAATAGTATTCCGCCCGCTTAGAACTAATATTGCCTTTCCAATCATCAGGATACATGGCGGGCATGCTGCACATAGCCAAAATCTCGCCGGTCTTAACATTCATCAATACCGCTGAACCCACCCTGGCTTTAGGATATTTTTGCTGCAATTGAGTCAGAGTATTTTCCATACTTTTCTGCATAACCTGCTGCAATTCCAAATCCAGGGTAAGGTGCAGATTTCTGCCTGCCTCCGGTTCCAGAGTGACTAAATCTCTTATGGGCCGACCCCTTGCATCCACCTCTACGTTGCGAGCTCCATCCTTGCCTTTTAACACCTCTTCATACTGCTTTTCCAGGCCGGATTTTCCAATCAAACTATTAATGCTGTATTCACCTTCAGCCGATTCCTGCAATTCGCCCTGGTCTATGGAATGAATATAACCCAGAACATGTCCAGCCAGACTGCCTTGAGGATAGTTGCGCAAGGGTTCTACCACTATGGATACTCCCGGTAAACTCTGACGATTTTCCTCCAACTCAACTACCAGATTCCAAGATATATCATGTAAAAGGATAATAGGTTCATATAAACGTAATTTTTGGATTTCCACCTTTTCTTCAATATAGTCCCGAGTAACTTCAGGGTAATATTCCTGCAATACTGACAGCAAATTGTCAATAACCAGTTCCTGTTTATCGGCATCCAGGTAACTCAGGCTTAAAGAATAGACTATTTCATTGCTGGCCAGTACTTCACCCTGGGCCGTATATATTTCACCCCGCGGCGCCTTTATTGGAAGCAATCGGATACGGTTTTCCTTAGCCTGAGTCTGATAAGTCTCATTATTAAACAATTGAACTACCGACAGCCTGGTTCCCAATAAGGCTAGTAGGATTATTACCACATAGCCGTAAATCTTTATTTTGTTTTCCAACTCTTTTGCTCTCATTTATTTCTCCCCGGTTACGTTCAGCAGTCCTTTTTGGAATGAGTTATAATAAAGAACGTAAATGGGAACTGCCAACAACAGATTATAGAGGCTTTGGAATATGGCGGCGCTTATTATGGAAGCATCTATGTTAAATACGCTGAAGCTACTCCACCCCAAAACCAGCATCAATACAGAATTCAATACCGTTCCAATTAAAACCACCAACAAACCTACCAAAACATTTTCATTGAAAAATCGCACCTGGAGTCGTCCAATAATAAAGCCGGTTATCCCTTTGGATAAAGCATTTACCCCAATAAACCGCCCCATATACAAGTCTTCCAATAGACCGCACAAAAAACCGTAAACTGCACCTTTGTTGTCTCCATGGAGAAAGGAATAGAAAACTACGAATATTAAAACCAGATCTGGCACAGTACCAAATAAGCTGTAAGCCCTGAAGAATGTCGATTCCAAAAAAATTGCTATAAAAGGTAGAAAGCATAGTATAAAATACCGCAAAATATTTTATCCTCCAATTTCTTCATCAGTATTGACTTCATCATTCAATAAAAGCTCGGGCTTATAATTTACTATCACCAGCACTTCTTCCAGTTTATCGAAATCAACTGAAGGTTCTACCAGTGCCGACAACAGTATTCCATCTGGTTGCAGCTCAACTTCCTTTACCCTGCCAATGTCAAGGCCCTTGGGGTATGACTCCGATAGCCCGGAGGTTACAATATTATTCCCCGCTTTGATAGTTGAATAATAGGGTATGTTGACCATACGCAAGCTGTTGTTGTTGCCCAAACCTTCAACAATACCTTGAGTCTCGCGGTTTTCCTGTATAATAGCACCTACTGCTATCTCCCGATGGATAATTAAATCCACGTGAGCTGAGTCCCGGCTTACACTAGCTACCCTTCCCACCAATCCCTGGGGACTGATGACGGCCATACCCTTCTTAATACCACTATCTGAACCTTTGTCAATGACCATATTGCGATACCAGTTATTGGGACTACGAGCAATTACCCGGGCCCCTACCATTTGATACTTATCCAGACTGATATCCTGAAACCCCAAGAGGCTTCTTAACCTGCGCAGCTCCATTTTATCTTCTCTTAATATCTGGTTTGCCATAATCAACTGTTGGTTCTCTGCTTCCAGACTGTCTATTTGCTGTTGCATCTGCTGTTTACTGGCAAAAAAAGCATTCACTGAGCCTAAATTCTCTTTAAACTCGACTACCCCGCTTTGCAGCGGGGTATAGGCATCCCTTAACATCTTTTCTAATAAAGTGATATTATTCCTTTCTGACGAAGTGTTATTTATAAGCCATAGGGTTCCTATAAATACTATAAGAACCAGCCATAAATATTTATTTTTAATAAACTTTCTCAAAGCTCTTCACCCAAATAAGATCTATTTTTTTGGTGTTATCAACACCTTTTTAAGTATATCGATATTCTCCAATACTTTACCAGTACCCAGGGCCACTGCTAACAGGGGCTCCTCGCAAACGTAAACCGGCATATGAGTCTCACTGCTGATCAGTTTATCCAATCCTTTTAGCAGGGCACCGCCTCCAGCCATTACAATTCCTCGATCCATAATGTCCGCAGCCAGCTCCGGGGGGGTTTTTTCCAGGCATATTTTAATTCCGTCAATAATTTGCTCTACCGTTTCATTAAGAGCTTTTTGCACTTCAGTGGATGAGACCTGTATAGTCTTGGGCAAGCCGCTAACCAGATCTCTTCCCCTCACCTCATAGAACCCTTCGTCCCCTTCCCAAATGGCCGAGCCAATCAACATCTTTATTGCTTCGGCAGTCCTCTCTCCAATTAAAAGATTATAGTTCTTTCTAAGATGACTTATGATAGCCTCATCCATATCATCTCCAGCTACCCTTATGGAACGGGAGGTAACTATGCCCCCTAAAGATATCACTGCCACCTCGGTGGTCCCGCCGCCTATATCGACTATCATATTCCCAGTGGGTTCGTGCACTGGCATACCTGCACCTATAGCTGCAGCCATAGGTTCCTCAATCAGATAAGCCTCTTTAGCTCCTCCGGCAATACTAGCTTCTCTTACTGCCCGTTCCTCCACGGTAGTACACCCGGTTGGTATGCTTACAATTACCCGAGGCCGGGCAAAAGGATTCTTCTGCCCTATAGCCCGAGTAATAAAGTATTTTATCATTGCCAGGGTAACGTCATAATCAGCAATTACCCCATCCTTCATCGGTCTTATAGCCACTATATTACTAGGGGTTCTGCCAATCATCTGCTTGGCTTCCTCCCCAACCGCTAATACTTTGCCACTGTCAATTTCTATAGCTACTACCGAGGGTTCCCTTAATACTATTCCTTTTCCTCTCACATGTACCAGAGTATTAGCCGTACCCAGGTCTATTCCCAAGTCTTTTCCAAAAACCAAAATATTTTGCCCCCTTAAACTATTAGATTAAGCCTTTTGATTTAAGACTGCAGTATCTATTATCACCTATAATAATATGGTCCAGCACTGATATTCCCATTAGATTACCGGCTTCAATCAATCGTCGGCTTATCTCGATGTCCTCCTGACTGGGAGTAGGGTCGCCGCTGGGATGATTATGGACTAATATCAAAGAGGCGGCACTTTTTTTCACTGCCAACTTGAATACCTCCCGGGGATGGACTATGGAACTATGCAGACCTCCTACGGATATGTCCTGCATTTCCAGTAATCCTCCTTTGCGATCCAGATATATTACTCGAAAATGCTCGCGGTCAAAATAACGCATCTCTTCCATAACCATATTCTTAACGTCTTCAGGAGATTTTATGGGGATTTTCAAATCGCTATCCTGGGCCATACGCCGTCCTATCTCTATGGCTGCTTTAAGACTAACTGCCTTGGCCGGACCAATGCCTTTTTCCTCCAGCAGTTCCTCGAGACTAGCGTCTTTCAGGTTCCGCAAGGATTTATATTTAATTATTAATAAACGAGCTAACTCCAGGGCGCTGAGCTCACGGGTACCCTGTCCCAATATGATAGCTAGCAGTTCAGCATCCTCCAGATTTTTTTCGCCTCTTAGCATCAACTTTTCTCGGGGCCGCATGTTTTCTGGCATATCTTTAATGCCTGTATGATAGAAACTCAGAGCTTTCACCTCTCCAGCAGTCTTACCCCCTGCCTTTGGAGCATTGAATACAGATTCTTTAATGGTAATCCAACCACATTGAAGTAACATCCTTCAATCCGGTCAATGAATACCGCTCCCAGTCCCTGTATACCATATGCTCCTGCTTTATCCATTGGTTCTCCGGTCATTATGTAAGCTCTTATTTCCTCATCTTTTACATCTCGAAACCAAACTCTGGTAATTTCATCCTGAACTTCACATAGGCCGCTTTCAGCATCCATTACACATACGGCAGTTATCACTTCATGTTCTCGTCCTCTAAGCTTGGAAAGCTTACAAAAAGCATCCCTAACATCATCAGGTTTGCCTAAGATCTCTCCATTACATACTACCATGGTATCAGCTGCAATAATCAAGGCATTTTTTGCTTTTTTTCGAACATCTTCTGCTTTATTCCAGGCAATTCTTCTTGCTGCCTCCCGCGCTGTTTCTCCCGGCTGGAATTCTTCATCGATATTAGCCGGACAGCATTCAAAGTGAATATCCAATTGTTCCAAAAGACTTTTACGCCTGGGGGATTGGGAAGCAAGAATGATCCTTTTCAAAGCCAGTCTCCATATCTTACAATCTTTTATATACCATATACGCAGCTACAAAACCAATAATGGTAAACAAATTTAAATGTATCATGAATCCAAATGAAAAATCGAGGACGCCCAGATCCAGGCTAAAATCCGGTATGCCAACACTTCGAGTCGATGCCCACAAGTTGGCGGCTGGCCATATCGTTTGGGTGGCGTCTCCTATCCACCCACCAATAATCCCACCTAGTACCAGTAACAGAATGAAAATCTGCCAGCCTGGATAGGTACGCGATTTACTCAATTATCTCCCTCCACCAGCCTTTATTTGTTCAAGTTTAGCATTACTATACCTTAAACACAAGTTAGTCAAAAAAGGAGAATTCCCCTCTCAGGTATTCTCCAAGCTATTTCATAATCAAGACTAGTAATTAGTCATTTCTCCCAGCTTGACTTATTTATTTTGAACCATATTAAAGCTCAAAACCTCTAAATTAACTGACAGATCCACATTCCTAAGCACTACATCATGGGGAACTTTAAGCACTCGCGGAGAGAAGTTTAAAATTGCTTTAACTCCTGCATCCACCATTTCATCGGTAACCTTTTGAGCTTCTTGGGCCGGAACCGTAACCACCCCTACATGTACATCATAATCTTTTACCCGTTTTTTCAACATGTCCAGAGATTCTACTTCTAGCTGTCCCAGTGTGCTGCCTATTTTATTTTCGGCTACGTCCAGAATGGACTTCACCACAAAACCTCGTTCCCGAAAACCTTGATAGAGCGCTAAAGCAGATCCCAATTTACCTGCTCCTACTATAATAACATTCCATTCGTGGTCCAGACCTAAAATTTCCATCAAATAACCATATAACTCATCAACCTTGTAGCCTACTCCCCGGGTGCCGAATTCCCCAAAGTAAGCTAAATCTTTTCTGACCTGGGCTGAACTTACTCCTACCCCACGGGCTATTTGTCCGGAGGAAACAGTGTCTTCACCCTCCCCCATCAGCTGATGAAGATATCTGGAATAAATGGAAAGTCTCTGTACAGTTGCTTCAGGTATTTTAAATGCTTTCAATGTCCCACCCCTTCACGGCAATATATTAGTCATATTGTTACAAGGTGCACTTAATAACTATTATTACTATTGTACATAAAAACGGACATAAAAAAACCTGTTTTCTTAGAAATTGCCGGAATTTAAAACAATAGATCCACTATTTGAACTAAATTGTAAGTCAAAATGGAAACTATGGCCGCGGAGGGAATGGTTACAAACCAGGCTATAACAATCTGGCGGGCTATATTCCATCTAACTCCCTTAAGTCTTTTAACGGCCCCTACTCCCATAATGGATGATGATACCACATGTGTAGTACTGACCGGTGCCCCCAGTAAACTGGCGGAGTAAATAACCAGGGAAGAACTAAAATCGGCTGCAAAACCATTGATAGGCTCTATACGGAAGATTTTCCCACCCATGGTCTTAATTATTTTCCAACCTCCTACTGCGGTACCCAAACCCATAGATGCTGCACAGCCTATTTTAACCCACAGAGGAACTTCAAAAACAGTTAGCAGACCTCCGCCTACCAGCACCATGGTTATTATACCCATAGACTTTTGGGCATCATTGGAGCCGTGAGCAAAAGAGGCCATACAAGCGGATACCATTTGCAGTTTGCGAAAGCTATTGTTAATTTTGGAAGGAGCAGCGGGCTTGAAAACCCAGAAGAGGATGGTCATCACTAGGCTTCCCATCAAACCACCGATAATGGGAGCCAGAATTAATCCCACCAGTATTTTCAAAAACCCCTGCCAGAGAACGGCTTGAAAACCAAAACCGGCTATGACTGCTCCGGCCAGGCCTCCAATCAAGGCGTGGGAAGAACTGCTGGGAATACCATAATACCAGGTAAACAGGTTCCAGAATATAGCTCCTATTAATGCTGCAATAATTACCGCTGGAGTTACCAATTCAGGTGCTACTATGTTCTTGCCAATGGTAGCGGCCACTGCAGTTCCACTCAAGGCCCCTGCAAAATTTAAACTGGCTGCAATCAATATGGCATTACGAGGCGACAGAGCTTTGGTAGAAACGGAGGTAGCTATGGCATTAGCCGTATCATGAAATCCATTAATGAAATCGAAGACCAGCGCTAGAAATACTACTATGGCTATTAAAGCTAGACTAAACATATTTGACTGCGATTCCCTTTATAATATTGCTGACGTCTTCACAATAATCCAGAGTAGTCTCCAAATGCTCATATATTTCTTTCCATTTTATGATATCCACCACGTTTTCAGTATTCTCGAAAAGAAGGGCAATCCCTGCCCTATACAGGTAGTCGCCCTCATGTTCATAATTCCTAATCCTTTCGCTGGCTTCCACTACTTCCTGGTGTAAATTCCTAATATCCGACAGCTTGGACACTGCAGCTTTTATTTCCTCAGCTGCTTCTTCCAATACCTGGGCTAGTTTTAATATATATATTTCCTTGGGTCGTCCAGCTTTATAAATAACAATTTTCTCCATGGTACCCTGAGTATGATCCACAATGGAATTCAAGCCTCGGGCTAATTGCAGTATATCTTCCCGATCAAAAGGGGTTACAAATGAACTGTTAATCTGAACCATTACCTCAGACAGAAGATTGTCTCCTCTTTCTTCAACTCGGTTAATGGATTCCAGTTTTTGGGAAGAATCTCCTGGCTGTTCAATGAATTGAAGTAACAAACTAGCTGCATCTACTATAGCATCCGCTAACTGGTCAAAGTAAGCAAAAAATAGGTCATTACGTGGCTTTAGTTTAAAAACCACACTGACACCTCCTCATTTTACACCCGTACTATCACTTATTAAAATTATAACAATAATAATATTAAGGCTTTGTTAATAATTTGTTAACAAAGCCTTAAGCAATCGTAAACTGGCGCCTTGCTCTATCCAGTAAATAGAAAGAACCGGTTATTAAAAGATATTCTTCCTTATCTAGGAGCTGAATCCCTAATCTTACTGCTTTGCCAATATCCTCCTGTACATAGCATTGGATTTCCGGATATGTTTTATTCCATTCCTCAGCAACTCTATCCCACTTGGTGGCCCGATCACTTTCCGGCCTGCTCACTATACAGCGGCTGGTATTCTCTCCTAAATAGGCCAAGGCTTTCCCGGCATCCTTATCATCCAGATAGCCGCAAAGCAGGATTTTCTTGCGAGCTCCCAGGATGCTGCTTAAAGATTCCGCAAGAGCTCTGGCCGCCTGGGGGTTATGACCGACATCAACGATTACCATGGGATGCTGGCTTAGCACTTCCAGTCGCCCGGGAATCTGGAGATTCCTTAAACTGTCACGCAAAACCATGGGAGTCAGGATAAACCTAGACTCTTTCAAAATAATAATAGCCCCCAAGGCTAAACGCAGGTTTTCCAATTGATAATTGCCTGCAAGTCCCAGCTGCACCCCTTCCATCCTCTGTCCATCCAGATCAATCTCTATCTCCTGTCCCTCAATTCCCGGTCTCCCCGTCGGGATAATCTTAATACTATCCAGATTAAAGCAGGGTGCCTTGAGGGATTGGGTACGGGACTGGATTACCTTCCGTGCCTCTTCCGGCATTGGTCCAATTACCACCGGTATTCCAGCTTTAATGATACCGGCCTTGTTTTGGGCAATTTCTGCCAGAGTGGAACCCAGAACTTCTGTATGGTCATAGTCAATGCTGCTTATTACTGATACCAATGGAGTGATAACATTGGTGGAGTCATAGATTCCACCCAATCCAACTTCTATTACCGCCAGATCCACCTGACTATCCTTAAAATACTGGAAAGCCAAAGCGGTCATTATCTCAAATTCAGTTGGATGCTCTTCTCCCGCTCTTGCCATCAGATCTATCCGGCCTTCAATATCATCCAGGTAGGCTTTAAAGTGTTCGGGCTGTATTTCCTGGCCATCGATGGTAAATCGTTCGGTATAGGAATGAAGGTGCGGGGAGGAAAAATGTCCAACCCTATAGCCGGCTGCACTAAGCAAGGAGGCAATCATACAGGTAACCGATCCTTTGCCATTGGTACCACCCACATGGACCATTTTCAAATCCTTTTCCGGGTTTCCCATCAACTCCAGTAATCTGCTGATCCTGCTCAAACCCGGTTTACTGCCAAAGGTATTAAGTTTCTGCAATTGTTCAGCTATTGCTCGCTGAATATCCGCAACCGTTGTAATATACCCTCTTTCTTGCTTTTTGCCTCTTCGACTTTAAATTTCTCCTTATCAATTACTGCCTGGGGTGCCCGATCCAAAAACGACTGGTTCTGCAGCTTGGCTTCAGCCTTGCTCAGATCCGAGTCCACGCTTTTCAGCTCTTTATTGAGACGGGCTACTTCTTTTTCAATATCGATAACCCCTTCCAGGGGAACATATATTTCCATACGGGAACTTACAGCTGAAACTGCCTGTTCCTGCATACCGTCCAGTTTTTCCATCAACTCCAATTGGCTCAGGTTGGCCATCTGCAAAAGGTAGGCCTGATTGCTGGCAAATACCTGTCTTAGAGCAGGGTCAGGTATTTGCATCACAGCCTTAATCGGAGACCCGGGCGCTATGTTGAATTCCGACCTTATATTGCGCACCAATCTGATAGCATTCATTATTTCCTTCATATTTTCTACTGCTGCCGGCCATATCTGTTGCTGATCAGCCTCTGGCCATTTGTCCATCATAATAGTCTCACTATGGCCAGGCAGGCTTTGATAAATTTCCTCAGTAATAAAAGGCATAAATGGATGAAGGGTTCTCAAAATGCTCTGCAAGACCTGATTCAGAAGATTTTGCACCAATAACTTCTCCCGCTGGTCCCGTGGGTTAAATAATCTGGGTTTGGCTAATTCGATATACCAGTCGCAGAATTCATCCCAGATGAATTCATACAGCTCTCGGGCTGCTTCGCCCAAATCATATTTTTGCAGGCGCTCACTGATCTGCTGTATCATCATATTTAGACGGGATAAGATCCACCAATCTACCAGTTGCAGTTCTTCTTTCTCTACAATAATAGGCTGATAATCCTTAAAATTCATCAAAACAAAGCGAGAAGCATTCCATATTTTATTGGCAAAGTTACGGCTGTTCTCAACCTTCTCCCAATTAAAACGCACATCATTGCCGGGAGTTACTCCGGTAATCATGGAAAAACGCAGGGTGTCAGCCCCATAACGGTTAATTACTTCAATCGGGTCAATACCATTACCCAGGGATTTGCTCATTTTCCGGCCCTGACCATCCAAAATCAGACCATGAATGTTGACTTCGTGGAAGGGCACCTGTCCGGTCTGCTCGATACCCGAGAAAATCATCCGGGCTACCCAGAAGAAGATAATATCCCTGCCGGTAACCAGAACACTGGTAGGATAATAATATTCCAGATCCCTGGTAATATCGGGCCATCCCAGGGTAGAGAAAGGCCACAGAGCACTGCTGAACCAGGTATCCAGCACATCTTCGTCCTGAATCACATTGCTGGACTCACAGGCAGTGCATCGTTCAGGGTCATTTATACTGCAAATCATTTCACCACAATCCTGGCAATACCAGACTGGAATTCGGTGTCCCCACCACAACTGCCGGGAAATACACCAATCCCGAATATTTTCCATCCAATTTATATATATGTGGGTAAATCTTTCCGGTATAAATCTAATTTCCCCATTCAGTACTTTCTCTATGGCCGGTTCGGCTAAAGGCTTCATTTTCACAAACCATTGCATTGATATCATGGGTTCAATTATGGTAGCACAGCGCTGACAGTGACCCACTGCATGACTGTGCTCACTTATTTCAAGCAAGAGCCCCATCTTTTCCAAATCCCGCAATATTTTAACCCGGGCCTCCTCCCGGCTCAACCCCTGATAGGGACCGGCATTTTCGTTCATATAGCCATTATTGTCCATTACTGCTATCTGCTCCAGCCCATGCCTTGATCCCATTTCAAAATCATTGGGGTCATGGGCTGGAGTAACCTTAACCGCTCCGGTGCCGAATTCCTCATCCACATAGCTGTCGGCAAATATGGGAATAGTCCTATTCATTAACGGCAAGCTTACCATTTTCCCCAGCAAGTGATGGTACCTCTTATCGTCAGGATGAACCGCTACTCCAGTGTCACCCAGCATGGTCTCAGGTCTGGTGGTAGCTACCACCAGAAATTCATCAGAATCTATAATAGGGTACTTGATATGCCATAAATGACCGGCATGGTTTTCATGTTCTACTTCAATATCTGAAATAGCAGTGTGGCATTTGGGACACCAGTTGACCAGATAATTGCCCCGATATATTAACCCCTTTTCGTAGAGCTTGACAAATACCTCTCTTACCGCTTTGGAACATCCCTCATCCATGGTAAAGCGCTCCCGGCTCCAATCACAGGAGGAACCCAAAAGACTGAGCTGATCAGTAATAGTATTGCCATATAAATGCTTCCACTCCCAGACTTTATCCAAAAACTTTTCCCGTCCCAAATCATGTTTGCTTAAGCCTTGCTGGGCCAGGGATTCTTCCACCCGAGCCTGAGTGGCTATTCCGGCATGGTCAGTTCCGGGCAACCACAGGGTATTGTAGCCCTGCATGCGGTGCCAGCGGGTCAGGATATCCTGGATGGTGTTGTCCAAAGCATGACCCAAATGCAATGCTCCAGTTACATTGGGCGGAGGCATTACAATGGAGAACATTTTTGGGTTTTCATCAGGTTCGGGGGTAAAGCAGCCCCGGTTCTTCCAGTATTCATACCATTTACCCTCCACCTGGGCCGGATCATACACTGTGGGCAGATTATTTACGGTACCCATCCGATAACCTCCTTAAAATATCTATACATAAATCTTAACTATACTATCCCAGTTAACACTAGATTAATAGCCAATGCCTGCCAGACTTATACCTGCTACCGCTGTCATCCCCTTCGCGGACTGACTAAAGATAGCCTGTTAATACCTGCAGTGTCTGGTTTAAGATCGCTAAAGCATTAATGCCAATACTATCTAAATAATGCCTATTATACATTCTAAATTGTACTTAAATATCACCTGCTAATGCAAGTAATCCGAATAAATTCTGTATTTTGGCTCCATATTGTAGTAACCTTTATAAACAGAGAAAGATTCTTTAGGGGGAATATGGAATTGGCCAAAAAATTGAAAATAGGCCGCAATGATCCTTGTCCTTGCGGCAGCGGTAAGAAATTCAAGAATTGCTGCGGACGTTGGGGAGAAATAACCTCCATATACGAAGATCCTTTTTCCCATTATAATCAGCTGGCTACCTCAGCCAAGGTGAAACTGGAGCGTTATTTTGTCACTGAAGCAAAAAAATATCGTCAGTCGATTAAGTCCCGCTTTACCCGTTTTGCTGTTAAAAAGACCATCCCTGAGCCACATGAATCCATTTTCTCAGACTGGTTATGGTTCGACTTCAGGGATGAGCAAGGTATGAGCATGGGAGAGCGATATTTAGCTGAAAATGCTGCCTATATGGAAGAGGCTGTGTTGGAATGCACACAGGCTTTTAATCGATCCTATTTATCCGTTTACAAACTAAAGGGGGCCATTGGAACCACCCTAAAAATACAGGATATTTTACTGGGCACCGAGCATCAGGTGATAATAAAGGAACCCCTGCTAATTGAAGAGGAAGATCCGGAAATGATCATGTTGGGGAGAATAATCTCTATGCCGGCAGCCAAGCTCTTCTCCGGTATGGTTTTAATGTTGGAAAATAATCTTTTACAGGAAGATTTTATTCACGAACACTTTAAATATTGGAAGGAATTAAGGGATCAGGATATACCTTATTTACTGAAACATCATGGAGAAATCATCTATGGAATATTTGATCATGCCGCTCAGAAGATGCTGCTAAACTTAAACGATATACGTATCTGGGTCCTCCAGCCAGAAGAAAGAGATCTGCTATTACAGCAACTGGAACAGAGTTCTGAATACACCCTGCATCACCAAACCTCGGGTTACTACTGGTTCAAGGCCAAGGAAGAAGTAGCCGGTTATTCCCGCCTTATTATTAGGGATAAGCTGCTATTATCTGCTGCTGATGTGCTGGAGGAGGTTTATAGGCATGCCAACTTTGTGGACACCATACTCCCAGACCATCCGGTACAGGTAATAAACAGCCTGTTGTTGTCAGCCCCGCCCACTCCTGAATACGCTGAATTGTGGTTCCTGGTTTTAAAAGACCGAGAATGTGAAAATTGGCTGCACACTCCCCATGGGGATTTTAACGGCCAGACTCCAGCAGAGCTTTTGCAACAAGAGGGAGGAGCAGAAAAGATCATTGACAGGTTAAATTCTTATCTGGACACTACGGTTATGGAGGCAGAAAAAGAAGTCTTGGAATATATTAAATTAAGATGCCTCAAGGGCTAAGCTGGGTGATGAATATTTTAAGCCCGACCAGCCAGGGCCGGGCTTATTAATATTTTCCGCCGGGCACCGCTGTTCAGTCCGGTTCCGAGTTATACTTCAATATTTCTTGCAGAGCAGCTTTTATCTCCTCTATGCCTTCCCCGGTCTCAGCTGAAAAGCAGAGGGGCAGCAAGTCCACTGGCAGCTTTAATTCTTTTCTGATCACTGCCAAGTTGCGAGCCCTGGCTCCCCGAGATATTTTATCCGCCTTGGTGGCCACAATTAAAACCGGTATTTGATGATGACTAAGCCACTCTTTCATCACTATATCGTCACTGGAAGGTGGATGCCTTATGTCCAGGATATGCAAAACCCCTTTTAACTGCTGGCGCTGGCTTAGATATGATTCGATCATCTTACCCCATTTGGCTCTTTCCTGCTTGGAAACTTTGGCATAACCATAGCCAGGCAGATCTACCATATACCATTGTTCATTAATCAGGTAGTAATTTATCGTTCTGGTCTTGCCCGGAGTAGAACTGGACTTGGCCAGCTTCTTACGGTTGCTTAATTTATTGATCAAAGATGATTTCCCTACATTGGACCTGCCCACCAGGGCTATTTCCGGTCGTTCCTCATCCGGAAGCAGTTTAAGATCCACAAACACTCCCTTAAATTCCGCCTGCTTAATAATCATTATAGCCTACCTTATTTACCAATCTTCGTACTTATCTACCAACGATGCACTGGGTGTAAGTCCAGCCTCTACTATACCTGTATTACTTCCCAGCCAGTATTATACTGGGTATCAAAGCCCGGATTACCCTTATTAAGGCAGGCTTTAAACATGATACAAGTAATACCAGCATTAAGGTAATGGTACAGATTCATGGGCTTCTTCCTAAGACCCATTAGACAACGGGACCAATTATAATGCTGGTAACACCAATGGTATAGTATGAACTGCCAATTTGCTTATTTAATTTAAAGTCCCCTCATTTTTATCCAGGGCAAGTTCCAGTACCTGATCCATGTGAGAAACAATCTGGAATTGCATTTTCTTCCTCACAGCAGCTGGTATATCCTCAATGTCCTTTTTATTGTCCTCCGGCAGCAAAACCATCTTAATCCCAGCCCTATGAGCTGCCAGGATTTTTTCTTTTACTCCCCCAATAGGAAGGACCCGCCCTCTTAGGGTTATTTCACCAGTCATAGCTATATCACTGCGCACCGGGTGGCCTGCCAAAGCTGAAGCAAGGGCGCTGGCAATGGTTATACCCGCCGAAGGGCCATCTTTAGGAATGGCTCCTTCAGGGACATGCAGATGTATATCGCTTTCATCCAAGGTCTGCTGAGAAATACCTAACTCTTCGGCTCTGGATCTCACATAGGTCAAAGCAGCTCGGGCTGATTCTTTCATAACATCACCCAGTTTTCCGGTTAAAATCAGCTTGCCCTGGCCTTTGTATAAAGCTACCTCAATGGCCAGTATATCGCCACCAGTCTCAGTCCAGGCCAAACCAGTAGCTACCCCAATCTGGTTTTCACTTTCGGCTACCCCATAGCGGTATCGTTCTTTGCCCAAATACCGTGCCACCATGGCGGCAGTAACATTAACCTGGACATTCCTGTTCTCCACTACCTGCCTGGCTACCTTGCGGCACATGGAAGCAATTTCTCTTTCCAGGTTTCTTACTCCAGCTTCCCGAGTATAATTGCGAATTGTTTTCCTGATAGCACCTTCCGAAAAGCTAATGTTCTTGGGCTTCAATCCATGCTCCTTAACTTGCTTGGGTACCAAATAATCCTTGGCAATATGCACTTTATCCTCTTCGGTATAACTGCTTATTTCTATAAGTTCCATTCGGTCTAACAAGGGTCGGGGTATATTGTAGATTGAATTAGCCGTGGTTATGAACATTACCTTGGACAGATCAAAAGGTATTTCCAGATAGTGATCACTAAAGGAAAAATTTTGTTCCGGATCCAAGACCTCTAACAAAGCTGAAGCAGGGTCGCCTCTAAAATCCATAGTCATCTTGTCGATTTCATCCAGAAGAAATATAGGATTCCTGGAACCGGCCTGCTTCATGCCCTGCAATACCCGACCCGGCATAGATCCTACATAGGTTCTGCGATGTCCCCTAATTTCGGCTTCATCACGGATTCCCCCCAAGGACATTCGTACAAATTTGCGACCCAGGGATCTGGCGATAGACTTCCCCAAAGAAGTTTTTCCAACTCCAGGCGGCCCTACCAGGCATAAAATGGGTCCTTTCATCTTCTTAGCCAGTTTACGTATGGCCAGATATTCCAATATTCTCTCTTTGGGTTTCTCCAGTCCATAATGATCTTCTTCCAAAATGGCTTCGGCTGCTTTCAAATCAAGTCTATCCTTGGTTTCAGCTGACCAGGGCAAGGAAAGCATCCAATCCAAATAATTTCTAACCACCACCGCTTCGGCTACCATAGGCGGCATCTTCTCCAGCCTTTCCAATTCCTTATAGGCCTTTTCATGAGCATCTTTGGGCAGTTTGGCCTCTTCTATCCGTTCTCTGAGTTCTTCCACCTCAGCGGTCCGTTCGTCCTTCTCTCCCAGTTCCTTCTGGATAGCTTTCATCTGCTCCCGCAGATAATACTCTTTCTGGGTTTTTTCCATCTGTTTGCGCACCCGGATATTAATTTTTCGTTCTAGTTCCAGCACTTCCATTTCCTTGGCCAGAATATCACACATAAATTCCAGCCGCTGGGATATATCCCGGGCCTCCAGTATCTTTTGCTTCTCGTGAATCCTCAAGGACAGATGAGATGCCACCACATCCGCTAAGCGACCCGGTTCTTCTATAGATACCACTGTAACTACCGTTTCCGGCGGTACCTTCTTACTTACTCTTACATATTGTTCAAATTGGGAAACCAGAGTCCTCATCAATGCTTCCAGTTCGACCGGTTTTTCTTTGGTGTCATCCTTAAATTCTTCGATCTGTACCTGCATATAAGGATCGTGAGCTACGTAACTCCGTATTTCAGCTCGATGCAGACCCTCAACCAGAACCCGCATGGTTCCACCGGGCATCTTTAATATCTGCCTGATCTCGGCTACCGTTCCTACTTGATAAATGTCTGTTTCTTCCGGATCATCATCTTGGGCTTCTTTTTGGGTAGCCAGAAATATCTCTTTATTCTCTAACATAGCTTCTTCTATGGCATTAATGGATTTTTTTCGGCCTACATCAAGATGAATAACGGTATATGGAAAAACCAGCATTCCTCTTAATGGGAGCATGGGTATTACTCTTAATATTTCATCATTTGACTGCAAAAAAACACCTCCCAGGCAAATTAATTCTACTATATGACTGAGCCTAAAGGCAAGGTTAGAAGGACTGCAGTCATCCATAAATCCTGGTTTAGTATAATAAATATCGCCAATATATGCTATCAAATTATATTATTGATTATATATTATTTGTCAAGCCCTATTGAACAAATGCTATATCCAACACCTGCCCAAGATTATTTACCGCTATCACTTCAATATCAGCCAGGTTTTCAAATATGCTTAACCAGTTGTCCGAGGGTATTACAACTTTCTTAATCCCTGCCTTCCTGGCGGCATCCACTTTACTCATTACTCCCCCCACCCCCTTTACTTTACCGTGAACCGAGATTTCTCCAGTCATGGCCAATAGGTGATATACCGGCCTTTGACTGATAGCTGAATAAATAGCTGTTGCAATGCTTACTCCGGCAGAAGGTCCATCTACCGGGGTTCCTCCCGGGAAATTCAGGTGCAAGTCATAATCCAAAGTGGCCAGGCCATACTCAGAACGTAAAACCGTAAGCACATTTTCCACTGCTCCCCGTGCCATGCTCTTGCGGATCAGCTTTCTTCCTTCTCCCCCTACTTCTTCTTGATCAATAACTCCTGTTACGGTCCAGCTTCCACTTCCTTTATCCACAGGTATGGCTTTAGCTTCCACCTCAATCAGCACACCCACATTGGCCCCATGCACCGCCAGACCATTCACTACTCCTATGGCCGGTTCAATTCCAGGTCGAACTTCTGTCCGGGGAGAAAAGCGACCATTGTTTAAAACCTTTTCCACCGTCTCCAGAGTGATCCGACACGAGCTCTCCACCTGGGTTATCCCTGCTGCCAACTGAACAATATTAACCGCTTCCCGTCCATTACCGGCATATTTCACAATTTCTCCCACTGCACCTCCATCTACCTCTATGCCTACTTTATCTACGGCATTGATGACAATTCTTTGGATATCTTCCTTTTCCAGTGGTTTGAAAAACACCTCCATACACCGGGATCTTAAGGGCGGTGACAATTCAGCCGGCATTCTGGTAGTGGCACCAACTAGACGAAAATCAGCCGGCAAACCATTTTGAAATATATCATGGATATGGGCAGGAATATTTCTATCATTTTCATTATAATATGCACTTTCCAGCAGTACTTTACGATCCTCCAGAACTTTCAACAGTTTATTCATCTGCATGGGATGCAACTCCCCTATTTCATCAATAAAGAGTACTCCCCCATGGGCTTTGGTACAAGCCCCTGGCTTGGGCTGTGGTATTCCAGCCGATCCCATGGACCCAGCTCCTTGATAAATAGGGTCATGTACTGATCCAATCAGAGGATCAGCAATATTCCTTTCATCGAAACGAGTTATGGAAGCATCTATCTCTACAAATTTTGCATCAGCAGGAAAAGGAGATATAGCCTTCCTGCGGGCTTCCTCCAGGACCAGTCTGGCCGCTGCAGTTTTACCTACCCCAGGTGGACCATAAATAATTACGTGCTGGGGATTGGGGCCGCAAAGGGCAGCCCGCAATAAATCTATCCCCTCCTCCTGCCCAACTACATCCTTCAGGTCAGCGGGACGAGTCAAACTGGATAGTGGTTCAGTCAACCTTACATTACGCATTTCCTTCAATTTGCCGTTTTCTTTTTCTGATTCTTTTACCAAACCGTGTTTTTTATTCTGCTGGGACTTTAGAAGATTCCAAAAATAAATCCCAATTACTATAGCGAAAAATAATTGTACCATATATAGCATCGGGCCGTAATCCATAAAAAGACTATTCATTTTGCTTATTCCTTTCTCTACAGCTGCTACCAAGCTTCTTGGTATTCATTCATAAGCGACCTTAATAAAGCCTAAATACCAAGCCGCTTTTTTATATTATTCCCGGCTGGATCAGTTGAATAAGGTAATATGGACAGTAAAAAAAGACAGTTTTCACTGCCTTTTCCATAGCTATAAACACCTTGAATAATCTAAAGATCTTAGCGAATAAGTTCCTAAACAGTCTTATGCCGGCCTACAACTGCAATTTCAATCCGCTATATTGTTTTCTTCGCTGTTTTCGAATCAATATTATGATTATACCGTCCCAACTTCACAATTAAGCTTCTTTGGTCCAATGGACCTCCTCCTTTTACTTGGTTTGGCGCTCGTCGAAACCTGCATCAGTATCAAACTGAGGAGGTTTTGATTGTTAACGCTCTTCATTCCCATGGTCCAGCCCATGGTCCAGGTTTTTGTCCCATAAACCAAAAAAGGCAGTTTCCACTGCCTTTGCCGGTCATCCATCTTCCTTACCTAACATCAATTTGTACTATTAATGCTACACACAGATAGCTTTTGAAGCATTAGCTGTGCTAGCAGCTAATGGAGCTATTTAATCAGTTTACTTTTCTTCTGGCATCCACGGTTACCAGCAGGGGCTTTTCTTTTTTAGCAATTACCTCCCGAGTTACCAATACCTTGGTAATATCAATTCGGGAAGGTACCTCATACATGACTTCCAGCATCACGTCTTCAATTATAGCCCTTAGACCGCGAGCCCCGGTATTTCTTCGCAAGGCTTCTTCGGCGATGGCATCGAGAGCGTCATCAGTAAACTCCAGATCTACCCCATCCAGCTCCAATAATTTCTTGTATTGTTTGACCAGAGCGTTTCTTGGTTCGATCAATATTTTAACCAAAGTCACCTTATCCAAAGCGTCCAGGGTCACTATGATCGGTACCCGGCCTACAAATTCAGGGATCAGTCCATAGCGCAGCAGATCCTGGGGCAAAATCATTTCCAGGATTTCACCGATTTTCTTTTCTTCTTTGGCTTTAATATCGGCTCCAAAACCCATAACTTTTTGCCCGATACGGTCTTGTATTATTTTATCGATACCCTCAAAGGCTCCACCGCAGATAAAAAGAATATTGCTGGTATCGATCTGGATAAACTCTTGATGAGGATGCTTGCGCCCCCCCTGGGGAGGCACGCTGGCTACTGTACCTTCCAATATTTTCAGCAAGGCCTGTTGTACCCCTTCCCCGGATACATCACGGGTTATGCTGGGATTGTCTGTCTTACGAGCTATCTTATCAATTTCATCAATATAGACAATGCCCTTCTCGGCCTTTTCAATATCATAATCGGCGGCCTGTATGAGTTTAAGAAGAATGTTTTCTACATCTTCTCCTACATAGCCAGCCTCAGTAAGAGATGTAGCATCGGCTATGGCGAAAGGCACATTCAATATCCGGGCTAGGGTTTGAGCCAGCAGTGTTTTACCGCTACCAGTGGGGCCCAGCATCATAATATTGCTTTTCTGCAATTCTACGTCATCCAATTTCATACCCAGATTTATTCTTTTATAGTGATTGTACACAGCTACTGCCAATGATTTTTTGGCTCGATCCTGGCCGATAACATAGTCATCCAAGGTTTCTCTAATCTCCAAAGGCTTGGGGATATCCCCCAGTTCCAAACCTAAATCTTCAGCCAGTTCTTCTTCGATTATTTCATTGCAGAGTTCAATGCATTCATCACAAATATAAACACCCGGACCTGCAACTAATTTCTTAACCTGATCCTGAGTCTTGCCGCAAAACGAGCATTTTAATTGTCCTTTATCATCTCCGTATTTATGCATATATCCACCCCTCTTCCAGGTAGCACTATTTCTTCTTGCCGAATCCCCTTGACCTAAGCATTACCTCATCAATAATTCCATACTCTACCGCGTCTTGGGCGGTCATGAAGTAATCTCTTTCCGTATCCTGCTCTATTTTCTCCAAGGATTGACCGGTTCTATCTACTAGAATTCGGTTCAAGGCTTCTCTCATTCTAATAATTCTTTTAGCGTGAATCTCAATATCCGTAGCTTGACCCTGAGTTCCGCCACTGGGTTGATGAATCATTATTTCTGCATTAGGTAAGGCATAACGCTTCCCTTTTTCCCCAGCTGCCAGCAAGAAAGCTCCCATGCTTGCAGCCAATCCAACACATATAGTTGATACATCAGCCTTGATATGCTGCATGGTGTCATATATAGCCATGCCAGCACTGATTGAACCTCCTGGGCTGTTAATATATAAGGCAATGTCCTTATCTGGATCTTCAGCTTCCAAAAACAATAGCTGAGCAATTACCAAATTGGCTACAGTATCATCAATGGCGCTGCCCAAGAATATTATCCTATCTTTTAACAAGCGAGAGTATATATCATACGATCTCTCTCCCCGGTTGGTCTGCTCTACTACCATAGGTACCAAATAAGACATATCTTTCACCTCTTTTAGTTTTATTTTAGCTTGCATCCCGGGTAAATTCTTAGTTGTTTATGGTACGGATCCAATTATTCTGCGACGCTTTCCTCAGCTTCGCCTTGGGCTTCCGCTTCTTCTTTTTCCTCAATGCTCACTACAGCATGCTCTACCAAATAGTCTACTGCTTTGTCCATTTTCAGGTTGTTACGAATGTTGTCTTCCATTCCTTCCACGTTCTTCCGAACCTCTTCAACTTCCATTCCTGTTCTTACAGCCATATCATTAATATATATATTTAATTCTTCATCATTAATCTCTATACCTTTTTCATAGATCAATTTTTCTAAGATGAAGTTGGTTTTAAGTTGCCTTTCAGCATCGGGCATAATGGAATTTATGAGCATTTCTACGTTACTGTTGGTAATAGTTAAGTATTGTTCCAAAGATATCCCCTGAGACATAAGGCGCTGCTCCAGTTGTTGGGCCATATTAATAGCCTGGGCTTTAATTGCTGACTCCGCCAATACTACCGGGGTGGTTTCCATAGCTTTATCAAGTGCTGCTTGCCGTATAACATCCTGGCGTCTGGCTTCACTGGCTTCTAATAGGTTTTTCCTTATATCTTCCCTGAGTTCATCCAGGCTTTCACATTCGCTTACTTCCTGGGCAAATTCGTCATTCAGTTCCCTCATCTGCTTGCACTGAACGCTCTTTATCGAAACTTTAAATATAGCAGCTTGCCCCGCTAAATCTTCGGCTTGATAATCGTCCGGAAAGTTAACTTCAACCTCTTTTTCATCCCCGGCCTTTAATCCGGTCAGCTGTTCCTCAAAGCCAGGAATAAAGGTGTTGGAACCCAGCACTAGCTGGTAATCCTCTCCCTTCCCTCCGTCAAAAGGCACTCCATCTGTAAAACCCTCGAAATCTAGGAGCACAGTATCTCCCATCTCGCTGGGCTCGGTTTTGTCTACCAATTGAGCATAAGATGAGCGCATTTCATCTAACCTTTTTTCAACCATTTCGTCGCTAACTGGGAAATCAGGCACCTTAATCTCCAGTCCTTCGGTTTGACCCAAGATTATCTCTGGTTCAATTGCTACCGTAGCCTTTATCACAAATGGTTGCTCATCATTTTCAATGGTCTCCAGGTCAAAATCGAATTCAGGCTGCCCCATAACCTTTATTTCCAAAGCTTTTACGGCCCCATCGTATACCTCGGGAATGATATGCTCCAAGGCGTCCTCATACAGAACTTCTTTGCCGTAATATGCTTCTAACAACGGACGAGGCACTTTGCCCTTTCTGAATCCAGGTACTGTGACTTTTTTAACCACTGTACGATAGGCAAATTGCATGCCTTCCTCCAGTTTATCTGCAGCTACTTCTATTTCCAGGAAAGCTTCGCCATTATCGATTTTTGATACCCTCGCGTTCATCTACGCTTCCTCCTAACCTCATTTAAAGTTCTTCTATGATTAATGCAATCACTGAAATCCTGAAATTGGCCCACAAAGCCCTTTAAAGAATTTACCCTACTTTCACAAAAAATACAACACCCCGGCAGTTGCCGAGGCACAATTTTTATGGAGCGGAAGAAGAGATTCGAANNGCCTTGGCAAGGCGATGCTCTACCACTGAGCCACTTCCGCCTACAATCTGCTTCTTGTAATAGAATAAATAATAATCCCTACTGAAGTCAAGCCTTCCAGCAAAAAGAATTGATTTTTTTCGGAGAAAATGATAACCATGCGTCCTTATAGCTGTTAAAAGGAAAATAGATGCCTGGGCCAGATCTCCCCAGCCCAGGCAAAATGATAGTACTTGTTGGGTGAGCTTAAGTGTTTATGAATTGTTCATTATGCTTTTAAACAGATCTGAAGATTCGTATCCACAATTAGGCGAGACTCTCTCCATTTCTTTCATAGCCGCAATAGCCTTTTCCTTCTGACCGATAGAATGATAAACTACCCCCAGATAAAACAAGCTGTCATCATAGTAATTGGTATCCGGAAACTGCTCCAAGTACTGAAGATAGTATTGCTCTGCTGCCCCATAGTCCTTTTGTAGATAGCAGGACCGAGCCAGATAATACAGGGCTTCCCGATTCAGATAACTCTGGGATTCCATAGCTACTACAACTTTTAGGTTGTTTTCCGCCTGCTTAAAATTACCTTCTTTATAGGCTTTGAAACCTTGAAGATAATAGCTGCTTTCCCGTTCCGAATCGTATTCTGCCCCGCCTTGGCTGCTTTCGCTGGACAAAAGACCCTCAGAAAAAACCGGAGTTTCATCTCTTTCCGAGCTAAGCGTACTCTCGGTGCGGACTGCTTCATTCTGGGCCACAGGCGGGGTTTCATTACTCCTACTGCCCAATTCTGGTCCACCAGTCATTTTAATCACCAACAAAAGGCAGATAGTAACCAGCAAAGCGCTGGCTAAACGTAGCCCCGAAAAAGCTCGGTTTTTTCTATTATTCACCAATTCCTCTGGACCCGTCGGGGCCAGTTCCGGCGCCGGCTGGGATTCTGTGGTCATCTGAAGGTAGTCGGCTAGAGTTTCATTACCTCTATCTCTGCTCAAGCCTTTGTCCCAAACCAGGCGAGCTTGCTCAAATTCGGATTGAGCCATGTAACATAAACCTAAAAACTGATACACACTTACAAAGCCATCGTTTTCTTCCATTAAATCACGAAGGATTCTCAAAGCTAATTCGTAGTTTTTCTGCTCAATATTGTACAAAGCTTGTTTATAGCGTTTTAACCAGGATTGAAAAGAGGGAGTTCTATAGCGGCCCAACTTAGCCTTGGCCTCCTGGTTGGCTGGATTAAGCCTTAAAACCTCATCCCAGCAGGCTTTAGCCCGATCAAATTCACCCAGATAATAATAGCAATCAGCCAGCAGATTAATCAAAGCAATATTGTCGGGTTCATAACCTACCATTTCTAGCAGAATCTCCAGGGCCCTGCTTAAATCCTGCTCCTGCATATGATCCAGAGCAGCTTGCCAGGAAATACTTGAATTGGCCTCATTATCCATATATATCACACCCTTGAAGTATATTTTCATTTAATTAACTTCCACATCCACATCCGTATATCCTTCCATTTTTTGTCATTTTTTTATTGCTTTTATCCCAATATTTCGGCCATTTAAACCACTATATTCACTAAACCGCCCGTCTCATTGTCTGTTTTTCAAACTTGTTGACGGTAACTCAGGATAGTATAAATAAAACTATACCCACCTATATTTACTGCATTAATAAGGAAGCTTTACTGGGGAGATAAGGCAAACTATAGCTAAGATTAGTGTTTGGCTGGGTGTACAGCCTGCCATATCTTTTAATGAATTGACATATTTGCGCTGCAGATGGTATTATGATTAAGTTCGGGGCGTGGCGCAGCTTGGTAGCGCGTCTGATTTGGGATCAGAAGGCCGCAGGTTCAAATCCTGTCGCCCCGACCATTAATAAGCAAGTAACCACGGGATTCCCCGTGGTTTTTTTGATTTTTTCAATTCTGCTTTGTAATCCTGGGGATTATTTCTCTGTGCATCATGTACAGGAAACAATAAACCGCCTAAGCAAGGCGGTTTAACCCTAATTTCGGGACCTACCGCCGTTGCATAAGCAGCAGTTCCTTGGTTAAGTAAAGGATAGCATCTATTAAAATATGTCAACGTTGAGCTTCATTGTATTATTAGCCAAGCCTTCTGATGCCTTAAATGTAGTATCCAGAACAATCTGGTGCGCTACCATGACATCAGTGGCCATATGGCCAATTAAAGACTGCATGGGCTGGGAATATAATTACTTACAGGAATTCCATGTACTCAACAATTTATATTTCCCGGGCTGCTTTTCCCTTTGACATCGTTTTTCAATAAAATATATAGAACTGCAGCCGTAGGTACACCGAGCAGGATGCCCAGAGGACCTGCCACTCCGGCTCCCACAATGGCGGCCAGCAGTACCCAGATACCAGGCAAGCCCAAGCTGTTACCAACCACTCGGGGATAGATGATATTGCCTTCGATCTGCTGTAAGATGACCATGAAAACCATGAACCATAAAGCCTGGGGCGGCGAAATCATAAGCAATGCCAAAAAGGCAATGGATCCACCTATATAGGCTCCCACCAGAGGCAGTAAGGCAGTAACGCCGATCAGAGTGCTGATCATTAAGGGGTATTCGAACTTGAAAACAAGCATCCCTATAAAACACAAGGTGCCTAGAATTACGGCCTCCAGCAGCTGGCCATAGACATACTTATCAAAGGTATCTGTAATCACCCGATAAATGTAGACTATCTTTTCACAAGTCCTGCTGGGCAAATAGGTCCAACACACTGATTTAAGGTTATCCAGGATTCTTTCGTAGCCTGCCAGCAGATAGACTGAGAAAATAAGGGCAATGAGGAAGTTGGCTAAAAAGCCGAACACTCCGGCAGTAATACCAATAATCCCGGATAAAAGACCGCCCCAGTTATTAGTCAACTTACTTATTGATTCAAAAACCTGACTAATCATTACTGATAAGTCAACATCATTCACTTCTATCAGAGCAGCACCCCGGTTTATCAAGCTCTGTATATTATCCAGGTAGCTGCCCAGATTGGACGAGAATAAGTGAATGCTATCAATTAACTGGGGTACTACAAAGAGAATTAGGATCAGCAAAAGCATTAAAGCTAGAAAATAGGTCTTAACTATAGCCAGGCTTCGGATTAAAACCGGATTGCTCTTGGCTAAAATCGTTTTTTTGAGATATCTTTCAATTGAAATGCAAGGTTTGTGCAAAATAAAGGCAAGTGCTATTCCTATCCACAATGGTTTAAGTAGGGAAAGGAACCAAGCCAAAGCTTTAACAATAGGGCTGAAGTTTAGCACTAGGAGAATCAGTACTGCGGCATAGCTCATTAGTATAATTAAATCCCTGTTTATTTTTAAATTAATGTATATCATCCTCCTGCAGAAAGATTATGTTTAATCCAGGGAGAGATGCTCTGTCTGCTAACCACAGTTTTTAAACAGGATAGTTTATTAAGGCATCTATCTCCCTAATAATGATGTAAGCAATGCTATAGATTACAATTCCATATTTAATTATAATTTCCTGTATTTATCTAAATTATTATTTTGCATGCTTTCATTATTGCATCCTAACCCTCTTAAATACTTCCCTTTTATTTAAAGGTTTGGGCATAGGCTTTCTGTAAAGCTGTCAAGGTAGCTGAGCCAACCATGCCATCAGCAAGGAGAGATTGCTGCTTTTGAAAATTTCGTACCGCTTGTTCGGTGTAAGATCCATATTCACCATCCAGCTTGGCCCGATACAATTTAAGTTTCTTTAACATTTTCTGTATCTCCAGTACATCACTGCCCAGATCACCATTTTTCAAACTACGCTTATTATAGGCTTTACCTATAATGGTCACCGGGGTTCCCACCGGAGTTCTCCTTTCCAATTTACCTCCCATGACCGAAAGGGCAGCGACAGCTGCCGAATTGGTTAAAGAATTGGGGAAATCAAAAAGAGTGCCTGGGCTTGGCTCCCCGGTAAATATTCGCCTAAAGAGCCGATATTGCTGGAAAAAATTGATTTCTGCCTATGGGAACCTAACCCTGGCACTAAACCAATCCTTCATCCCCATGAAGGTGTTCCTCATTAATTCATATTGACACTTACCAAAAATAATGATTAAGGCGGATTTTATTTTAGGATTGTGGCCTTTGGCGGCTCTTTTCGGGCGGTTCTGATGCAAGATATCCCTTCTACCCATTCAAATTTCATAAATCTAACTTTTCTGCCTAAGCAGGATTACCTCAAAGGCTTAAAGAAAACCATAATGAGGGCAATGATTGTTAGGGGGAAATGCAATGAAGGCCAACCATCTCTATCGTCCGACCAATGTCCATTTATATGATGGTAAAATAATAACCACTGATGTTTTTATGGTAAACGAAACAGAATTGGCCGTTTATTTAAATCAATTCTATATTACTACCCTCCTGGCTTCTCCCGGAGCCGAGCCAGAACTGGCTGTGGGCTACCTGCTGAGCGAAGGGATAATTGGAGTTAATAGCCGACTGGTATCCCTTAAATATTCTCCAGGCCAAATTGATTTAAGTACCTGTGAGCCTTCGCCGGAAGTAAACGGGGCTGAAGGGGTAGCGTTGAAGATGGAGAAGAAAACCCGGTCAATTGATCCGGATGGGGCAGTACAATTTCGGGCCGAACATCTTTTAAAACTGGTCCAGGAATTGGAACATCATTCCTATACTTTTAAACTTACCGGTGGGGTGCACAGTGCTGCTCTGGCCGATAGCAATTCCATTTTGCTGCGTTACGAAGACATCGGCCGTCACAATGCATTTGACAAAGTGGTAGGCCATGCATATCTGCAAAAAATACCTTTAAGGGATAAATGCTTGGTTCTAAGCGGAAGAATAACCCGGGAGATAATGGCCAAGGCGGTATCGAATGAAATTCCCTTATTAGTATCCCGCTCTGCTCCCACCCTGGAATCGGTTCATTGGGCAGAAAGGATGGGAATAAGCGTAGTGGGATTTGCTCGGGGCCAGCGCTTCAATATTTATTCCCACCCTCAGCGGATTGTAGTATAAAGAATAATTTCATACATAACGACCACCATTCAGTAAGATTTTATAAAAAAATTTTAGTAATTTTGGCAGGTAAATTTAAAGCTGTGTCGAATTAAAAGAATGTAATAGAATATTTTTCTCCGAGCTTTGATGTCTAAAGCATCAGCCATGATGTTAAAGCCTGTGGGTGGAACTGGAAACGGTTTTGCCTCCCGTGTTTGGAAAGGAGTACAGTTTTAGCTGCCAATATGCTAGTAAAGCACATTGTAGCTATGGGTTGCAGTTAGCAAGGCCTCCTGTTTCAACAGGAGGCCTTTTATTTGTCTATGCTGAGTAATAAAGTTTAGCATAGACTATAAGACCTGAAAAGAGCATAATTGAATACTTTTTTCAAAAGCTTTGCTCCAAAGCTACTTCACCTAAAACTTCGGTCAAGGTGACTTAGCCGACACGGTTAAGAGCCGGTACGGTAAATCTGGAAACGGGTTTGCCTCCCTTACTTGGAAAGGAGTCATGGGCCTGTGAAATGATTACGTTAGTGATACCTGCAGCTTGGTTCGGTTGTGGATTACTTACTTATACCGTAATCACTCAAGGAACAGGGGGGAGCGCGCATTTGATTAAGAAACTCATGATTTTCGTGATATCGAAGGCCATCCTCCTATTATATAGGAGGTTTTTTTATGCCTAATCAATGTATTTTTTGGAAAGGAGTGAATGTTGGTGGAGATGGTGAATCTATACATCAATGGGAAGGAGGTAGCGGCTCCAACGGGAAGTACCGTTATGCAGGCGGCTGATCTAGCCGGGATAGAGATACCCCGTCTTTGTTATGATCCAGATCTGAGCGCTCTGGGTGCTTGCCGCCTATGTGTGGTAGAAGTAAAAGGCAATCGTCTTCTGCCCGCCTCATGTGTGACCCCGGTTATGCCTGGCATGGAAGTCTTTACTGAATCGCCGGCCGTAATTGAAGCACGTCGCACTATTTTGGAGCTATTAGTTGCTAATCATCCACTTGATTGCATGACCTGCGACAAGCTGGGCGAATGCAAACTGGCGGATTATTGTTACCAGTATGGGGTGAAGGAGAGTCCCTTTGCTGGTGGCGAAAAACACAACTACAAGTGCGATGACAGCAACCCCTTTATCATCCGTGACCTGAACAAATGTATTCTATGTGGAGCTTGTGTAAGAGCCTGTGAAGAAATGACCGGCCAGGACAACCTGTCCTA
>LSQX01010894.1_pt1 | contig 122943 bp, 71 predicted proteins | sample 654561 | NCBI WGS metagenome assembly LSQX01 (sample SAMN04489861, study PRJNA283612) | anaerobic digester metagenome | isolation source: 4 biogas reactors fed with cattle manure at either 37C or 55C with and... | place: Denmark: Kongens Lyngby | collected 2014
TCCAAGAATGGCATCTTCATTAATGCTCAAGGTATATACTCCCGGTACATTAGGAGTAGTGAATGTAAAGAATGTCAAAACTCCATCGTTACCAAGGAAACTGGCATTGGTCATTGAGAAGGCAACTGCCCTGAAGATATTGGTATTAGGTAATACATTTGCCATAGCCTGATGGTTAGTAATACGGTCAGGGTTCAAGCCTATTGATTCCTGAACATAACCAAAGCCTTCTGGTAATGGAATATCAAATTGGAAAGCACAGAATTCATCTTCGTTGATAACTTCAATTTCAATAACGACATCATCTCCGGCTTCTGCAGTTACGTCTAGAACCTTCATTATATTTCCGGTTAACTGAATCGCAGTCATTGTTACTGGAACGGTTATGTCACCGTCAATAACATCAACAACTCCGGTTACGGTTTCATAGCCGGATTTGACTACTGTCCAATTATAGGTACCCGGAGCAATGTTCGGGAATATATAATTGCCAGCAGGATTGGTAACAGCTCCTAAAGTTACGGTTGCACCGGCTATTGGCTGCTGATTCTGATCTTTAATGTCAAATGTAACTGTGAATCCTTGTATCGGATCAAGAGTAACAGTTCCGTTAATAACACCAGTAATAATATTTTGTGCATTAATATCACCAATTATAGCGTCTTCGAGATTCATGTTATATACGCCAGCTGTAGTTGGTGTAGTAAATGTATATGTTGCAATAATTCCAGAATTACCAAGATATGCAGCATTGGTAAGCGAGAATGAAATTGACCTGAAAATATTAGTGTTAGGCAATATATTAGCCTGAATCTGATGATTTGTAATACGTGCGGGATTCAATACTGCTGAACCTTCTACATAACCAAAGCCTTCAGGTAAAGGAATATCATGCTGGAAACCAACAAATGCATCCTGATTAGTAATTTCAAGATCCATTTCCATATTCTCACCTGCAACAGCAGTTACATCATGCAATATCATAACGTTACCTTCAGGCGCTTCTCCTTCAAGAGTAACTGTACCACTGATGGTTTCATCAAGAATATTCTCTCCCTCAATGTTTCCAAGAATGGCATCTTCAATGTTCAAAGTATAGATTCCTGGTACCATAGGAGTAGTGAAAGTGAAGTAAGTCAATACTCCGGAATTACCGAGGAAACTTGCATTGGTCATTGAGAAGGCAACTGCCCTAAAAATATTGGTGTTGGGCAACACATTTGCCATAGCCTGATGATTAGTAATACGTGTAGGGTTTAAACCTATTGATTCCTGAACATAACCAAAGCCCTCTGGTAATGGAATATCAAACTGGAATGCACAGAACTCATCTTTATTGTCAACTTCTACTTCAATAATAACGTCATCACCGATTTCTGCGATTACATCAAGAACCTCCATTATATTATCTTCTACAGGACCTTCAAGATTAACTGCACCACCGATTGTTTCATCAAGTATATTCTCTCCATCAATGTTTCCAAGAATGGCATCTTCATTAATGTTCAAGGTATATACTCCCGGTACTTCTGGTGTAGTGAATGTAAAGAATGTCAAAACTCCATCGTTACCAAGGAAGTTGGCATTGGTCATTGAGAAGGCAACTGCCCTGAAGATGTTGGTATTAGGTAATACATTTGCCATAGCCTGATGGTTGGTAATACGAGCAGGATTCAGACCTATGGATTCCTGAACATAACCAAAGCCTTCTGGTAATGGAATATCAAACTGGAAGGCGCAGAATTCATCTTCGTTGAGAACTTCAATTTCAATAACGACATCATCTCCTGCTTCTGCGGTTACATCAAGAATCTTCATTATATTTCCGGTTAACTGAATCGCAGTCATTGTTACTGGAACGGTTATGTCACCATCAACAACATCAACAACTCCGGTTACGGTTTCATAGCCGGATTTGACTACTGTCCAATTATAGGTACCCGGAGCAATGTTCGGGAATATATAATTGCCAGCAGGATTGGTAACAGCTCCTAAAGTTAAGGTTGCACCGGCTATTGGCTGCTGATTCTGATCTTTAATGTCAAATGTAACTGTAAATCCTGGTAGGGCGGTAAGAGTTACAGTGCCATTAATAACATCTGTAATAATATTTTGTGCATTATTATCACCAATAATAGCATCTTCGAGATTCATATTATATACACCTGCTGTGATTGGTGTAGTAAATGTATATGTAGCAATAATTCCAGAATTACCAAGGAATATGCTATTTGTCAATGAGAATGAAAGTGCTCTGAATATGTTGGTGTTTGGTAAAACATTAGCCATTATCTGATGATCTGCAGCACGTGCAGGATTCAATACTTCTGAACCGTCAACAAAACCAAAACCTTCTGGTAAAGGAATATCATGCTGGAAGCCAACAAATTCATCGTCATTCAGTATTTCCAGGTCAAGGTCAATATTATCGCCTGCAGCAGCTGTAACATCATGCAGTTTCATTACATTGCCGGTGGGAATAATTACTTCTTCCAAAGTAACCATACCATCAACTGTTCCGGTAAGAATATTATCTCCCTGAGCATCTCCAATAATTGCATTTTCAATGTCTAAAGGATAAACTCCTGCAATATCAGGTGTTGAAAAAGTAAATGATGCTATTATTCCTGAATTACCGAGATAAGCTGCATTTGTTGTTGAATATGACAATACACGGAAAATATTAGTGTTTGCCAAAATATTTGCCAAAATCTGATGGTCAGTAATACGAGTAGGGTTTAAAGCCACTGAACCTGTCACATAATCAAATCCCTCAGGCATAGGTACATCCAACTGAAAACCAACAAATTGATCATCATTCAGTATTTCCAGATCAATATTGATGTCACTTCCTACATCAGCTGTAACATCCAGAATCTTCATTATATTTTCACCCGGAGCAGTTCCTTCTAAGGTCACAGTTCCACCTATAACTTCACTTAAAATATTTACCCCATCAATAGTACCCAAAATGGCATTTTCAATATTTAAAAAATAATTACCCGGTACATTCGGAGTAGCAAATGTAAAATAGGTTAGCACTCCATCATTACCAATGAAATTTGCATTAGTCAGTGAGAAAGCTACTGCTCTGAAAATATTGGTATTGGGCAATACGTTTGCCATAGCCTGATGGTTGGTAATACGTGCAGAATTCAATTCTATTGATTCCTGAACATATCCAAAACCTTCGGGTAATGGAATATCAAACTGGAAAGCACAGAATTCATCTTCGTTAATAACTTCCATTTCAATAACTACATCAGTACCAGAATTAGCTGTAACATCCAAAACTTTCATAATGTTTTCATGAGGTATTTCACTCAATGTTACATTTACACTAATATTCTGATCAACAACTTCAACATTTCCATTAGCTGTAACATATCCCTCTTTTACTACTTCCCAATCATAAGTACCAATATCAGTATTCGGGAACACATAATTACCTGCAGGATTTGTAATAGCTCCTAAGGTTACTGTTGCATCAGGAATAGCTACCTGATTTTCATCTTCTACAATAAATGTAACAGTAAAGCTAGTTGGGGCTGTTATAGTAAGGGTGCCATTAACTGTACCGGTAATTATATTCTCATAATTTTCATCAGCAATAATATATTCTTCCAATATTAATGGATAAACACCAGGTATGTCAGGAGTTAAAAAAGTATAAGTTGCAATAACATCGGAATTTCCAAGGAAAAACTCATTATTGGGTGAATAAGCTATTACTTTGAAGATATTAGTATTTATATAATATCCTGCCTCTATAACATGATCAGTGATACGAGCAGGATTTAATACGCCTGACAAGAAATCCATTTCATCTGGCATAGAAATATCATGCGCAAAACCAACAAACTCACCATCATTAATGATTTCCAGTTCAATTGTAACATCTTCGCCTATTTCTGCTGTAGTATCATAAACTATCATAATATTTTCATCGGGTGCGGTTCCTTCTTCAAGAGTTAATGTACCATCAATAGTTCCTGTAAGTATATTCTCTCCCTGAATATTGCCGATAATTGCATTTTCAAGATTCAGTGAATAAGCACCGGCAACATCAGGTGTTGTAAAAGTAAATGATGCAATAACTCCGGAATTTCCATTATAAGCAGAATTTGTCAATGAAAATGACAATCCACGAAAGATGTTAGTATTTGGTAAAACATTAGCATCAATTTGATGATCAACTTTACGATCAGGATCTAGTTCTATTGAACCATCCACATAACCAAAGCCTTCTGGTAATGGTATGTCAAACTGGAAGCCCACAAAACTATCATCATTAACAATTTCCAGATCAATAATAATATCATCTCCAGCTTCGCCAGTAGCATCCAGAACCATCATAATATTATTGGTTACCACTGGAATCAAAGTCACATTAACGTCAACATCCTGATCAATAACTGTAACACTTCCATTAGCTGTACCATATCCTTCTTTTACTACTTCCCATTCATAAGTGCCCGGATCTACGTCAGTGAATGTATAGTTGCCTTCAGGGTTTGTAACAGTACCAAGTGTTACAGTAGCTCCTGCAACAGGATTTTGGTCTGGGTCACTTACAATGAAATTAACATCATAGGAAGTTCCTATTAAAGTAACAGAACCATTGCTTGTATCTGTAAGGATATTCACTCCCTCAATATTCCCCAGAATAGCATCCTGAAGTTCAAGATCAAAGGTACCTGAGGTTTGGGGTGTTGTAAAATCAAAGAATACAATAGCTCCTGAGTTACCAAGATAAGCTGCATTTGTTAAAGAAAACCCAATTGCCCTAAAGATATTGGTATTGGGTAATACATTTGCCATAGCCTGATGGTTGGTAGAACGCGTAGGATTAGGAACAATAGATTCATCCACGTAACCAAAACCTTCAGGTAATGGAATATCTACCTGAAATGCAACGAACTGATCTTCGTTTAAAACTTCAAGACCAAGAGTGATGTTTTCGCCCGCCTGAGCTGTAACATCATTAAGCTGCATAATGTTGTTGCCAGCATAAACAGCAAACATCCCCTGCATTGAAAGGAGGGTAATCAAAAGTACTAATTTTCTAATCATGGTGTTTTTTTTTTGATTTAACCTTTGTAAATAATTTTAATATGAATATTTATAATTTAAGTAAATGCTTAAAACGCTGATTACCAATCAAACTCAATTTTTATTTGAACTTGCTTTTATAAAAATCTGCCTTTAGCGTACAAATCATGCAAAATATAGCGACCAAAAATAATACTTTTTTAACTACTGGCGATAAAAAAACATAAAATTTTTATCATAATAATATAATTTTTCAAACTTTTTCACAAATTAATGAACAATCATAACTTTAGCCGCCTTGCTAAAAGGAGTATATGAACCTGTTGGAACAACCAAAAAATTAATAAAATAAATCCCTGATGATAAATTATTATGCTCATTAATTTTCACCGTATAATTGCCCGCAGACCAGACTACCTTATTAAAAGCAGTTAATTCTCTTCCCGTTTTATCTGTTAGTTTAATCTGAACCTCAGCTTCATGCTTCAGATTTATTTCAATATCAATATTACCTGATGAAGGATTGGGGAATATGTTTTCTTTAAAGAAATCATTAAGATTGCTTGTTTGATTGTTTTGCTGTCTTATTACTTTAACCTCATTTGCATTGAGATTCGCCGCAATAGCTTCTCCCCAGACGACACTTTCAATCTTTCGTTTGAATGTAACCAAATCAATATTGCCTGAAGGAAGTGGTTTATTAATAAAACTAAAAACAACAACTGTTAACTTTCCGTTATTTTCAGCCATTTCACATTCATAACCTTCCTGGACAAAAGTGATATCATCTTTTTTCACCCCTTCCAGTTCAAATTGCAATCCTGCAAGAGTTCCATCACTTAATAAACTGATTTTATCATTATCAATATTTAAAAATGCCGGTTTTGATTTAATAGGAATATTAGCTGATTTATTTCCGGTAATTATTATATTTACAGTGGCAACAACATCTACCACATTTATAACTCCATCAGCATTTACATCGGCATTTTCAAAACAGAAAGGCTCAGGTTCAGCGCCCAAAATATAGTTAACAGTGTTTACCACATCAAGTACATTAACTAAATCATCGCAATTAGAATCACCAGGCAGGCCAAAGCTTGTCACCTCCTCGGAATATGCTGACTGATAAACTGATTTATTTGCATTATTCTGAACAAAGACAACCACAGCTAAGTCGTCCATTTCTTCAACATATGTATTGGCCAAATTACGGCTATATTGTAATGTATATGGTTCTCCTGCAATTAAATTCGCAACAGTCCCGGTAGCATTAGGCAACATTTTCATCATAACATGCTTAAATGATGTCTCGCCATTACCACCAACGTTATTTACTGTAGTTTTCTCAACTACGACCATATGAACAATGGCGTTGTTTATATTAACATGAGCTGTTATGGTTGCTTTTATAGTTATATCATAATTTTCAATTAAATGCTGGGAATTAATTTCTACAAATGCCGGTGAACTAATGGCATTATTGTAGGCTGCTGTAACAGCACCCATACCAGTCTGTACATCTGCTCCTTCAACAAACAACATAGGAACAGCATTTACTCCATAGAATGTCCTGCGAACTCCGGCCTCGGCTGTATAATAAGGATCTCCGGATCCAGGCCAGTTCATCTGATATTTTATCAATGTGAAATTCTGCCCGTATTGATTGTAAAACGGATTCATTACAGAATTATTAAATGAAGCACAAGGCCCACAGGTTGAACTGGTAAACTCTTCGAATAGTGGTTTTTTAATACTTGCCTGATCAACTATTGTAATTGTTTTTATAATAGTATCATTGTCAGGCACATCATCACCAACAAAGCCATTAATATCCGAAACCCATACTATTAACTGATAAGTTCCGGGATCTAAATCAATTTGCTGTTCGCATGTAAAATCAACTGATCCTGCGGTTGGTATATCTAGTCCCAAAAATGAAGTAGTATTAATATCACCTTCATTAATCTGCCAATTAATATTCATAGAGGTGATGCTGGTAGATCCAAGATTATTTACTGTACCTGACACAGTTTGAGGACCAGCAAATACATCAGGTACACTGATTGAACCCATGGCAGCATCAAGCTCATTAACAAGGCTTATCTCAACATTATCAATGTACCAATAATTTATATTATAGCTATTACCGTTAAAAAACAAACAAATCTGAAAATCAGAAGTATTAACATCAGAATTCTCAACTACAAATATTTTCTGTTCTGCCATAACAGTAGTGTTTACTGTTTGTGTCCAGATATTATTCCAGATGCCAAGGGCACCACCCGAGCGTGTTGCTAATCCAATTTGAAAATTAGCAGAATAATGATCAACATTGTGCCGGAAGTTCACAATCACCTTAGTTTTTCCAACAAGGTTCAATTCCGGAGAAATAAGACGTGTTACACCATTAAATTGAGGTGACCAGCTCATACGGGCTTCCGGAGCAGTTCCTCCGGCATTATTTGATTGTGAACGTGCCCAATTCGAAGATTGATTAATTATTGACCAACCTGTTGGAGGCCATGCAGTACCGGAAAAATCTTCATTCAAGACAGTTTGACCAGTAACCGCTTGAAAAACAAACAGAATGAAAATAAAGGTTAGAATTCGTTTCATACAGTAATTTAAATAATATCTTTATAATGAAAGGATGAGAAAAGCTGGTGTCTTGAAATCAAAAAACTGTCCTTGCCAGAAAAGTTACCGACAAGGACAGTAATAAAATATTTATTTTGCAACAACCAGTTTCAGATTATGCATTACTGTAGATTCGCCTGAATCAACCGGTGTAGATTTTACCTGTAGAAAATATACGCCTGCCTTGATATCTTCCTGCAATGATGCATCGAAACGACGATTTCCTTCCGGCAATATGCCGTTATACAGTTCTTTTACTTCTTTACCAGTATAATCATACAGTTTTACTGTTGTTAATGAAGCAACGGGGATGAACATGTCAACTGAAAATTCTCTCTGAGCAGGATTGGGGAAAAGATTAACTGTGTAATTTTCAGAAAGTAAAGTATTGTTACCTTCCTGATGCTTTACAACTTTTATTTCATTTGCATTAACATTTGCAGCAACTAATTCGCCTACTTTAACTTCTTTCAGTTCCTGTACAAACCGGAATAATTCAATTCTACCTGAAGGAATCGGAGTATTATCAAAACTATAAACAACACCTGTGAGTTTACCATTATTTTCTGCTGCTGAAAACTCATAACCCTCTAGCATAAATTGAATATCATCGGTACGAACACCTTCAAGCTCAAATTGTAAACCGGCCATAGTTCCATCGCTCTGCAGTTCAACTCCCTTATTATTAATATAGAAATGAGCCGGCATTGATTTTATAGGAATATTAGAAGATTTGGTTCCGCCAATAATAATATTGATAGTTCCCACCGCATCAATAACATTAATTATTCCATCACCATTTATATCAGCGTTATCAAAACAGAAAGGCTGAGGATTATTGCCAATCAAATAATTTACTGTAGTTACAACATCAACAATATTAACAACACCATCGCAATTAGAATCACCAAGGGTTACAAAACTGCTTACTTCCTCAGAATAGGCTGACTGAAAAATGGATTTATCATTTTTTTGAACAAAAACTACTACAGCCAAATCATCCATTTCTTCAACGTAAGTACTTGCCATATTATAGGTATAATCAAGCGTAAATGGAATACCAGATACAAGATCCACCAGTGCACCATTAGCATCCGGTAACATCTTCATCATTACATGTTTAAAAGAGGTTTCTCCATTGCCTCCAACATTACCGGTTGTAAGCTTTTCAATAACAACAACATGTGCTCTAACGTTTTCCTCAGAAACATAAGGAGTTATCTCAGCCTGAATAGTAATATCATACCCATCTATAATATGCTGAGAACTGATTTCCATAAAAGCAAGATCGTTCATTGCAGTTGTGTATGCATTCATAACAGCGCCCTGACTTGTACCAACATTTGCACCTTCAACATACAACATTGGAACGGCATTAACACCATAATAAGTTCTTCTGACTCCTCCTTCTGCAGTATAATACGGGTCGCCCGAACCAGGCCAATTCATCTGATATTTTATCAAAGCTATATTGTCTCCGTATTGATTTATAAATGGATTGAATACAGTATTATTAAATGTCGCACACGGACCACAGGTAGAACTTGTAAATTCTTCAAACAATGGTGTTCTCTGAATTAATGCCACAAGAACACTAATATTCTTTTGGAGCATATCATTATTTGGATTATCATCACCAATCTGTCCGTTTACTTTAGAGATCCACACTTTAAGTAAATAACTGCCCGGATCAACATTAATATTCTGATCACAGGTAAAATTAAATAAACCACCAGTTGTAAGGTCCAAACCAGTAAAGTTAGTGGTATTGATTTCACCCTCATTGAGTTGCCATTTTACTTCAACAGAATTGATAGTGGTGCTTCCAAGGTTAAATATTTTACCAATTACTGGCTGTTCGCCAACAATCATATCAGGTACATCAATTGCGATTAGTGCAGCATCAAGATTCACTGGTTCAAAATATGAAACAGATATAGCATCAAGGTACCAAAAATTAATATTGGAACTATTTCCTTCAAAGAAAAAGCCCACCTGGAAGTTTGTGGTTCCAACATCACTATTATTTATAACCACTAATACTTCCTGAGCTGGAATGTCCGAAGTAGCTTCCTGATACCAAACAGTATTCCATGTACCACCAGCCCCTCCAGATCTGGTCGCCATTCCAACAGTATAAGGACCACTGTTGTGATCAACCATCAATCTGAATTTTGCAAGAACATGAGTAACACCCGTGAGATTAACTGTAGGAGAAACAAGAGTTGACCTGCCTGTAAAAACCGGTGCGCTTTTAAATCTTGCTTCAGGAGCAACACCACCGGCATTGGCTGTTTGTGATCTTGCCCAGTTACCGGTTTGATTGATAACTGACCAGCCTATCGGGGGCCAAATGGCGCCAGTAAACTCTTGTGAAATGTAAACCTGTGCATCCATTAGTTGAAACACAAGTAATGTGGCCAAAAGGGTAACAAATTTTTTCATTTTTTCTGTTTTTGGTTTAACAATTGGGAGGACTGATAATAAAAATAATTCCGTGCAAAGATAAAATAATTAATTAAAAAAAAGCCTGCTGGATTTTAATCAGCAGGCTTTTTTCTTTAATCAGTGACTATTAATTTAATACGTTTTGTAAATAGCCCTTCAGCACTACTATTTGGCGTAATATTCATCTGGAGAAAATAAATTCCTGACGAAAGTATTTTATCACTTTTCAGGTCAAACCTGTGTACACCTTGTTCAAGAACACCTTTATGTAATTGATTGATTTCACGACCTGTAATATCAAGAATTGTCACTTGGGCATCAGCGGTATAAGCAAGGCTGACTTCAACAGTCATTTGTCCTTTTGAAGGATTAGGAAAAGCCGATAAATTAAAATCAGCATCATTTACCAGTAAACTACCATACTGGTGCTTTATAACCTTTACTTCTTCTGCATTCAGATTGCCCGCAATAACTTCACCAAAATCATATTTATTATCTTCATTGCTAAATCTGAACAGATTGATCTTACCGGCAGGTATAGGAGTATTATCAAAACTGAAAATAATACCTATCAGCTTATTGTTTACAACGTTTGAAGCAAATTCAAATCCGCTTAACAGGAAACTCAGATCATTTATATTGGCTCCTTCAAGTTCTATCTGGATTCCTGCTAAAGTACCATCACTTTCCAGCTCAATTCCATAGCGATTCAAGTACAGATTAGCTGTAGATGAATTAATCTCAACTCCTGATGATTTTTTTCCAGTTATAATAATGTTAACAGTACCAATAAAATCAAGCAAATTCACCACTCCATCTTCATTAACATCGGCATTTTCAAAACAGAACGGCTGAGGATCTTCTCCGGTTACAAAATTCACTATAGTTATTCCGTCAAGCATATTTACAACTCCATCACAGTTAGCGTCACCCGGTAATATTGATGGTAGTTCCTCGCCGTGAACATGAATATCGTCCAGCCCCCATCCATTAATATTATAGCTATTTGCACCATAGGCACGGAAACGTATCTGGAATTGCTGACCTGCCATTTCTTCAAGAACCTGATTTACTCTAACAAACTGAACAGTGCCACCGCTATTGGAGAAATTTTCCAGCAAAGTCCATTCTGTCTGAGCCAGAGTTTTATACTCAACAGCCATTTGCTCCAAAGTAGAAGTACTGAAATTATTAATATATAGTTTAAAATCAAGTTTTATTTCACTAAAACCAACCCCATTGAACAAAGGACTTGTCAATGAATGTGAATAATTGGTTATTGAAGGGCTCCAGCCAAAATATGCGTTAGGTGCAGAACCTGATGGTGGAGTATATGAGGAACCAAAATTCCAGTTACCTTGTCCTTCAGGGAATGACCAACAACTTACTGTAGGTGTTCCGAATGGTTCGAGATAAGGTAATGAGAAGATATCACACAGGGTTGTAAAGCTTTTCGGACCATTCCATGCACTTACATCCGAATCACTACAATGAGCTCTAACATAAAAATCGTATTCTGTAACTGCGGTCAAACCTGTAAGCTCATAAGAAGTTGAGGTAAGATCCGGGATTAAGGTTCCTGCATTATTAGGATTAAAACCAGCAGCTCCCCAAATAACATCCCATGTTGATTCTGTACCACCCTGAATCCAGTTTAATATAGCACTGGTGGCAGTAATTGAAGTAGCATGAAGATTTTTAGGGCTCGGGCATGAAGCCAAAGCAGGAAAAACAATATAATCAAGCCATGCGCAATCTTCGCCGCCTGCTACTGAAACGTCTTTAACATATTGCCATTTAAACACTTTCAAGCCTCCTGTAACTGGGAATACAGCTCTTGTCCAGGGGACATTACCAGCCCACTGCCCAACCACTTGATTATTGATATAAAATTTCAGGAAATCGTAATTGGCCTCTGACGAAACCTTGTAATAAAATGATATAGAATCATCTACACCAACATCGTATTCAAGAATCAATTCTGATGACTGGCTGTTTGAAATGGCACCTGATTTTGCTGAATAGGTTCCTTCATATGGAGAAACACTTGTAATAGTCCATGGCTGATTACCATCAAAAGACCAGGGGAAAGTTACAAAATCACCAGTTTCAAAGTCTTCAAATATAATTCCGATTTTCTGATAATAAGTTTTAACTGTTGTATATGCACCTCCTGTTATTGTATAAATAAATGCAACACTATGTCCAATAGGAGCATCCTCAGTAACCACAACATCAAACTCAGCAATCGTAGATCCACCTGCCGGGATTACTCCAAGGCTTGCAGATCCATTCAGTATAGTAACATATTCACTTTCTGTTGACAATGTAACATTTATAGGATCTGAATCAATCTGTCCAACGTTTAGTGTAGGGATCTTCAAAGTAGCACTTTCGCCCGGGTCAAGATTACCGTTGGAATTACCCTGCGGATCATACACTATCATATTACCTGATGTAAGGTTAGGTGCATAAGCCGAAACATTAAAATAGCTTTGCCATGATTCGTCACCATCAGTGGCTTCAATGAAAAAGCGTATTTCATGACCACCGGGTATATCATCAGCTACCTGAAATGTAAATGCACTAGCAATCTCAATTGTATCTCCGGGATTGAAGGTACCATAGTATTGTTGACCATCCACTATCGTAATATAGGGTGAATCTGTTGTAAATATTGCATTAATATTATTATAGGTGTCTTCAGTATTATTTTGAAGTGCAATATTTGCCTCAATAAATTCTGATGGATTAATCAAACCATTATTATTTCCCGCAATATCATTCAATGAATGAGAAGCATAAACAGGACCCGGGAAGGAAGTAGCCTGAATAGCTGCTAGAGCGTTCACACGTCCTGAACCAGTAGTATTATTTTTGGTAGGAGAAAGTTTCAATGCTGTCTCTTCAAGAATTTGTGAAATAACATCAGGAGTAAGATTATCATTTTTTGAAATCATCAGGGCCATGACACCAGCTACACACGGAGTAGCCATTGATGTACCACTCATGGTTGTATAGCTCGTATTGCTTGAGTATGACAAAGATTTAACATCAACACCGGGTGCAACAACGTCAGGACGAATAAGCCCAATACCCGGATTATAAGGATAGTCATTAAAAGGTGCAATTGATTGCCAGGTAACGGGACCGCGACCTGAAAAGCCTGCTATTACATCACTGCTGTTTGTAGCTCCAACACTAACTACAGCAGAAATTCCTCCTTCAAGGGTTTGGTCAGGATGTAACCAGGGTGGAGGACAATCACCGGGAGTACGAATATTATCCGGAATAGGATATGAATATTGCTCATCACCTTCATTGCCCGCTGCTACTGAGGCAATAACTCCGGCAGCCAAAGTATTGGACATTGTAGTGCGCCATGCCTGCCTATCAGGACCCCAGGCATGAAGCCACCCAATGGACATGCTTAAAACGTTAGCACCATTTTCAACTGCAAACTGAATACCATCCCATACCCCTGATTCAGTCCCACTTCCACTGCTGTTCAAGATTTTTAGAGCCATGATCTTTGCATCGGGAGCTATTCCGGTTTGTGAACCCGAAGCTCCGTTTCCGGCTATGGTTCCTGCACAGTGAGTTCCATGTCCATGATCATCATTAGGGTTATTGGAATTATTGATAAAATTCCAGCCATGGTAAGGATAATCAGGATGTGTCCACATATTTCCACTCAAATCATTATGTGTATAACGAACTCCTGTGTCAAGCACGCCAACAACAATGTCTTGTCCGGTAAATCCAAGATCCCAAACTGCAGGTGCATTGACCTTCAGAACATTATAAGTTATTTCTTTTGATCCATTGCTACCATCCTGAGTAATACCGTATTCAGGATTAATCAACATTCTCTCTTCATCAATATCAATTCGAGCAACATCAGGTCGGGTGGCAAGCTGTTCAATTACTTCCGAAGTAGCATAACAGTTTATAACATTTACAATCCAGAGTGATCGTATTTCGTTTACTTCTCCGCTGCGGGAGTAATAATTAAGTTCAGACAGAATTCCTTGTTGATTTATTTCTGTAAAACTTTTAAGTTCATTTACAACGTAGTCACGAAGTTCACTGGGTTTAAGTGAATGACGCAGATTTAATAATGATTCTACATCATATTGATCTTTCATCCGGATGTTTATCCTGAAAAGATCGTTCTCAGCAGTCTGCTGCATTTCATATTGCAGCTCCTTGGTTATTGGATTTATTGACTGGGGTTCCTGTGCTGTAATGTACAAAGTACAAAACAGCAAAAAGACGAGTGAAAATACTTTTTTCATGCTAAAATTAAATTATTTAAAAAATGATTTGAGAAAAAGTCATGCCGGGCACAAAAACCCGGCATGACAAGAATTAATTAATTATTAAACGCTGATATTTATTTATAACTGACCCGGATGAATTAACAGGTGTTGCGTTGTATTGGAGGAAATAAACTCCAGGGCTTAATTTATTGCTTTCATTAATCACAAATCTATGAGCCCCATTCTGCATAAAGCCATTATACAACACCATTGTTTCAACTCCCATCATATTAAGGATTCTGATCTGAACATTTGATACTAAAGGCAATTCAGTTTCAATAACAAACTCTCCATGTGAAGGATTTGGAAACGCACGTAACTCGAAATCAGCGTTACTTATATCAATATGTCCGTTATTATGCCTTATGACTTTCACTTCGTCGGCATTCAGGTTTCCGGCAACAACATCACCCCACTTCAGATTGTCATACTCCTTATTTATATATAGCAATGCAATTTCTCCTGCCGGTATGGGTTTATTATCCATACTAAAAATAATTCCTATGAGCTTATTGTCCTCAATATTGGTAAACATTTCAAAGCCTTCCAGAGCAAGATCGAGAACTGGCTGATCCATACCCAGAATTTCAAACTGAATACCTGCAAGGGTTCCGTCGCTTTGAATTGTAATATTATTACTGTTCATAAATAAATGAGCAGATTCTGAATTCAGCTCAATACCTGCTGACTTGGTTCCTCTAAGCACAATATTAACAGTTCCTATGACATCAAGCACATTTATTATATCATCATTATTTATATCTGCATTTTCAAAACAGAAAGGTTCAGGATTCAAACCTGCTGCATAATTAACAGTAACAATAACATCAAGAATACTTACAACTCCGTCACAATTTGAATCACCGGGTAATATGTCTGGTAGTTCTTCTCCATGAACTTTGATTTCATCCAATCCCCATCCGTTGATATTATAACTGTTTGCTCCATAAGCACGGAAACGAACCTGAAATTCCTGTCCAGCCATTCCGGTAAGCACCTTATTAACACGTACAAATTCAGCGGTTCCTCCGCTATTGTTGAAATTCTCCAGTAATGTCCATTGAGTCTGCTCAAGGGTTTTGTATTCAACAGCCATTTGCTCTACAGTAGATGTACTGAAATTATTAATGTATAATTTGAAATCGAGTTTTATTTCGCTAAAATTAACACCATTGAATAATGGGCTTGTAAACGGGTGTGAGTAATTTGTAATTGAAGGAGTCCATCCAAAATATGCATTGGGTGCAGAGGCTGATGGTGGCGTATATGATGAACCAAAATCCCAGTTGCCCTGCCCCTCAGGGAATGACCAGCAACTAACGGTAGGAGTTCCAAATGGCTCAAAATAAGGAAGACTGAAAATATCACATAAGGTTGTGAAATTTGCAGGACCATTCCAGGCACTACTCATATCCCTGACACATATCGATCTGACATAAAAATCATATGATGTGACCGAAGTAAGTCCTGTGAGGTTGTAACTTGTAGTATTAAGATTCTCAACCAGAGTTCCTCCAGTGTTTGGATCAAAACCGGCAGCACCCCATTTTATATCCCATGAACTTTCACCTCCGCCGGGTGTCCAGTTAAGAGTAGCTGAATTTGCAGTAACTGCTGTCACATGTAAGTTAACAGGCGATGGACATGGCGAGGGTGGTGGGAAAACTATATAATCAATCCAGGCACAATCCAAACCACTTGATACAGAAATATCTTTTGCATATTCCCATTTAAAGGTTTTAACACCGGCTGTAACCGGAAATACCACTCTACCCCATGGAACAGTGCCAGACCACTGACCCACTACCTGATCATTGATATAGAATTTAAGGTGATCATAATTATTTTCAGATGAAACTTTACGGTAAAAAGAAATCGAATCATTTGTACCAACATCATAATCAAGTATAAGTTGTGATGATTGACTATGATTTATAGCTCCAGATTTTGCAGAATAAGTACCCTGATATGGATCAGAACTTGTAATAGTCCATGGCAGATTGCCACCATTTGCCCAGGGGAATAATGAAAAGTCACCGCTTTCAAAATCTTCAAATATCAACCCCACCTGTGTAATAAAAGTTTTGGAACCTGAATATTCTCCTGAGGTAATTTCAAATTCCAGACTAATTGGTGTTCCAATTGGAGTACTCTCATCAACTGAGATTGTAAAAACAGCATCTGATGTCTGATCTGGTTCAAGTGAAGCTATGGTAGCATTTCCAACGTTTACCGTTACATAAGGACTGGTACAGGTAAGAATAGCCTGAAGGTCAGTTGCTAGACTATTTCCTGAATTGGTAGTTGGGATCTTCACATCAACAGTCTCTCCCGGATCTACCTGACCATTACTGTTCCCTGTAGGATCCATAATTGTCATATTGCCAATTGTAAACTGAGGAGCGTAAGCTGTTTTACTGAATGCCGAAGTCCAGGTTTCCTGACCATCAGTAATCTGGAGATCAAACTGAATTGCAGTATTATTGGGAACATTGTCAGCAACAGTAAATGCAAAAGCATCTTCTATCATCATAAGCTGATCGGGCAGAATATTACCGTAATTTTCAACGCCATCAGTAATAGTAACATAAGGTGAAGTTGAAGTAAGGTTTACTACAAGATTTGCACCTTGTTCAATACCAATATTTTTGAGTTCAACACCCATAACAATAGATTCACCAAAATCAATCTGTCCATCACCATTTCCACCAATGGCATCATCAATTATGCTTGAACTGTACACCAAATACGGACCTGAAGCAGGAATAACTTCAACTTCCTGTAAATAGACTACTCTGTTATATCCAAAAACAGCGACTGTCATGACACCAGGAGTAGTAACTGTGGGGAACTGAACAGTTGCAGAGCCATTATCAACGTATGCTGTACCAAGTATTTCACCATCAATTGTAAGTGATACAATTGCATCTTCAGCATCTGCATTCACAGTAAACTCAGTTGAGCCCAAGAACAATGTAGGCATATGAGTAGCATTGATTACGGTAGGATTAGCAGTGCGAAGCGTAAGACTCGGATCGCCAAAAAGTATCCATGTATCATGCGTTGACTGACCTGAAGAACCGTGAGCTTCTATCATTTTAGCACTACCGTTAATCGAAACGCCACCCATTGTTCGCTTAATATGATTTCTCTTTTCCACCAAAATAGTAACCATTTCGTCCTGTCCTGTCATAGGTGGCTGCCAAAGCTGTGAAACCCATGACATCATTGTTGCTATAGCACCAACAGGATCTCCTGTAGTACTATGACGTGAGCGCATCCATACTTCAGCAAAGCATGTGCCTGCTGTGAACTGGCCATTATCGCAGGCTACAGCCCAAATGTAAGGAAGTTTACCAACGTTGGTTAACTGACTTACATGAGTTGTATTATAATTAGCAACACTCCAGCTCGTCATTGAACCATGGTTACAATAATTAATAATGCTGGCACCTTCGTTAATTCTTTGGGAAATCTGAGCAGCATTAGTATTGGGAACACCGGGAACGTTACCATCATATTCACGATAAACTGTGTTGTATGTATAATTTAAAAGACTGTCGCGTATAAAATCCATATGTACGTAATCAGCTTCTCCGCCGTTATGTCCACCTCCGGCACCTTCGTTTCTGGCAATACCTATACCGGTACTAAGCCATGTATCAGATTCGTTGATATCTCTTTCATAATGAATTGTTCTTTGAACCTGAGTCTGAACATCCAATAATGATTCAGCAGAGAATCTTCCCACAAACACTTCACTATAGGAGTCGTTGCCAAGAATATAGCCGTAAAAACTATCGGAATATCCTCCTGACATTGGATGGCTTGGAACGTGCTGGTGGTCGCCAACAAGCAGCAAATGGGTAAGTCCATTGGTATTATAATAATTGGTAACAAAAGCCTTGATAGCCGTAGACGTTGTGCCAATAGTGGACACATCAACAATTTCTGTATGTCTTCCTATTGTTTTTTTCCATTCTACCAGTGGCTGAACAGCATCCACCCATGGTCCATGGCAAATAATAAGTAAGTCTCCTTCTTCTTCAAGTATAGGATATCTGGTTTGTGAAACATTTATAAAGTGAGAATTATAAATTTCTTTAAATTCACGTACCATTCTGTCAGCAACACCATCACGTATATACTGGTTCGCCCCACCGATACCATCATTATAAATTTCAAATGTGATATCATGATATACTCTAAGGATTCTTTGAACCGGGTTATAGCTTATTGGATAAACTACAAGTGTCTGACCGCGATAGTCTCTGAAAATATAAGGTTCGCGAAGTTCTGACAAAACATTCGGATAAAATTCATCCTGAGTATATGCGTAACCATAGGTAAATGGAATTTTTTCAGGATCTTCACTTCTGGTATAATGGCCTTTTGAAGGAGCTATATCCATATCAGTAAAATCAGTATAGTCTGAACTTAATATCCTTACATTCATAAGAGCAAGGTCAGGGATGATGGCTGAAACTCCGTGCATAGGTAATTCAGGCATTGATTTATCATTAATAAATACCATGTCGGGTACTGAAATCTGATATTCTGTTCCGCGGGGAGTTTCAACAGGTGTCATAAAAAACCCTTCAAGGTTGAATTTAATAACAATACGTTGATCTGACGATTCAATTAATTGTTTTTGAATCGGCACCGGGTTGTCTGAACTGATCTTTGTCCAGTTCTGGCTAAAAACGCTTACAGACAACAGCATTAGAAACACAAATAAAGTAAACTGCTTTTTCATTTTTTAATTTAATTAGTGTAACATGACAAAACATTGTAACTGTTATAACAAACAAATATATGTTTTGTCGGATTTTATTTTATTTTTTTTGAATTTTAATTGAATAGCAAATTTTTGAACTAATAAGCAAGGCTATAATACTGAAAACAGGCTTGGAATATCCAGGCCTGTTTTCAGTATTCTTAGCACGATTTATTATTAATTAATAACAAGTTTAAGGTTTTTACGGTATACTTCACCCGGCATATCTATTGGGCTTGCAATTAACTGAATATTATATATACCCGATTTAAGTGCTCTGCCTTCATTGGTTACAAAATGCTGAATACCTCTTTCATATACATTTTCAGTAACTACCGAAACTTCTTTACCATGCATATCAAAAATCCTGATTGAAACCCATGAAGAAACAGGAGCCGAAGCTGAAATAGTTGTAGCCCCGTTTGATGGATTTGGATAGGCATTTAGTTGGAATTCACCTGCAAAAACATCTTTGCTACCTGCCAGATACTTAATTACTCTTACTTCTTCAGCATTAAGATTACCAGCTATAACCGAACCCCACTCAGCTTTTGCCGATTCATTATTTATACTGAAGAGATTAATTCTGCCTGCAGGTATAGGAGTATTATCAAAACTAAAGATCATACCCATGAGCTTTCCATTTTTCATGGTGGTCATAAACTCATAATCTTTCATCAGTAAACTTATGTCTTCTGTGTTCAGACCACTAATTTCAAATTGCAGTCCGGCGAGTGTTCCATCACTTTCAAGTTCTATTGTTGTATCACTCATATATATATTAACCGGTGCAGAATTAATTTCAAACCCTAAAGATTTTTTACCATTAGTTATAATATTAACAGTACCAATAACGTCAAGTACATTTATTATTCCATCTTCAGTAACATCGGCATTTTCGAAACAGAAAGGTTGTGGATCGTAACCAGCAATAAAATTAACTATAGCTATGGCATCCAAAATATTCACAATCCCATCACAGTTTGCATCGCCTGGCAATACTGAAGGAGCTTCTGTACCGTGAACAACTACATCATCGAGTCCCCATCCGTTTATATTGTAACTATTTCCTCCATGAGCGCGGAAGCGCACCTGGAATAGTTGTCCGGCAACTCCATCAAGAGGAAGGTTTGTACGATTAAATGAAGCTGTACCGCCGCTGTTAGTAAAATTCTCTACCAACAGCCATTCAGTGCTTTCAAAAGTTTTGTATTCAACTGTCATCTGTTCAAGTGTGGAAGTACTGTAATTATTAATATACAGTTTAAAATCCAGCTTGATATCAGTAAAGCCAACAGCACTGAAAAGAGGGCTTACCATTGAATAATCATAATTGGTTATTGACGGACTCCAGCCAAAATATGCATTGGGTGCGCTACCTGATGGTGGTGTATATGAAGAACCGAAGCCCCAGTTACCCTGTCCATCAGGGAATGTCCAACAGTTTACTGACGGACCTCCAAAAGCTTCGGTAAACGGCAAAGTAAATGTATCGCATTGGGTCTGAAGAGTGACAGGACCGTTCCAGGCACTTAAGGTTGTAGCATCACAATAACCTCTTACATAAAAATCATACTGTGTTATAGCCTGCAAACCTGTGAGCAAATATGGTACTTCAGTAATATTGGTTATCAATGTACCGGATGTAGATGGATTAAATCCTTTAGGTCCCCAAATGAGATCCCACTCGGTCTCGCTACCACCAGGAGTCCAGTTTAATAGGGCTGAATTTGAAGAAGTTGATACAACCTGAAGATTTCTTGGAGAAGGACAAACCGCAGGAGTCGGGAAAATAATGTAATCTATCCACGCACAGTCGCTTCCTGAAGAAACGGACACATCTTTCATATATTCCCATTTGAAAACCTTAAATCCCTGAGTTACAGGAAAAGCAACCCTACTCCACTCCTGGTTACCTGACCACTGAGCAACTACGGTATTATTAATATAAAATTTAAGAAAATCATAATTATTTTCTGAAGAAACTTTACGATAGAATGAAATACTATCATTAGCTCCAACATCATATTCAAGAATTAGCAGAGATGACTGACTATGGGTAATAGCACCGGACTTGGCAGCATAGGCACCTTCAAATGCACCGGTATTGGTAATTGTCCAGGGCAGATTTCCACCAGACATCCATGTAAATGATGAGAAATCACCGGTTTCAAAATCTTCGATGATAAGACCAACTTTAACTATAAATTCCTTACTTGCAATATAATCACCGGCACTAATAGTATAATCAAATAAGACCGGAGTACCAATGGGAGCGTCCTCTGATATGGTAACTGTAAATATAGCATTTGATGTTTGATCCGGATCGAGGGTTGCAAAGCTTATCTGCCCAACATCTATAGTAACATAAGGGCTTGAAGATGTAATAACTCCTGTAAGATTTGCTGCCTGACTATGACCAGCGTTAGTAGTGGCAATAATAAGATCTACTGTTTCTCCCGGATCTGCCTGTCCGTTACCATTTCCACCCTGAGTGTCGTTAATAGTAAGATTGTTTGCTATTGTAAGCTCAGGAGCCTGAACAGTAATATGCAGATTTGAAGTCCAGTTATCAGTTCCGTCAGTAATTTCAAGAACAAATGTAGCCTTGTGCTGATCAGGAACATAATCGGCAATTGAGAAAGCATAGGCATTATTTACAGTTGCTGTTGCATCGTTGGCAATTACGCCAAAGCTTGTTGAAGCAGCACTTGTAAGCGTAAAATACGGATCTGAACCGGTAATGGTTGCTACAACCTCAGCAGAAGGATCTGCACCAACGTTTTTCAATGTAACATTAAGACCAATATTTTCGCCATAATCGGCTAAACCGTTATTATTTCCACTTGCATCATTAATAGTGTATGAATCAAGAACCACATATGGCCCAACCAAAGCTGCAGCAGGGACCTGAACCATATAGGGAACATGCTGAGGTTTGGTAACAACAATATCAACCATTCCTGATGAAAGAACAGGATCAATGGTAAGCATAATTGTGCCTGTCGCATCAACCAATCCTGCCCCGTGTAAAACTCCATCTTTTGAAATACCAACATAAGAACCAGGAAGTGCTGTAACTTCATACGTATTCAGCCCTATTGGTAAAATAGGCATATGACTTACGGTGTTCGTACTTCCTTCAGTATTATAGGCTACCAGTGATGGATCACCCAAAACATTATATGCCTGCCAGTAATATAACGGACTTGAGTGGCTTGGATAACTCTGAATATGAACCTCAGTTACTGCAAGATTTCCAACAAACACAATGCCTCCGGTTGTAACATAATCACTCATCCAGGGAGCATCATAACCGCCCCATGTGGTTTCATCATAAGTAGGAACGTATCCATTATTTGTTCCCTGAAGCGGAAAAGCACCTACAGCCCAGTAAAAGTCTTCAAACCAATAAGAATTTGGTGCCGAACCTATATAAGCCACTGAACCTTTATTAACACCTCTTTGCCATGTTTCACCCATACATTCAGAATAACCAAAATCAGCAGCGAGGCAGCAGTTACCAATTGCTAAAGGATATTTATTAACATTGGTGAATGCATTAACTGCCGACTGGGAAAGAATAGGATCACCCCATGAAGTCTCATTACAATGAGCTGAATAATTAATAAAGCTTACTGCTATCTTTTCGGGAGTATAGCAACCAGTGTAAGGAGAAGTAAGATAAGCATAAACATCTGTGTAACCATGCGCAGCATTCCAGTAATTGTTAATTGCATATTGAACCGTTGGCTGACCAATACGAGGATTCCATGTACCATCAGCGCCAGCAATTATGGTTGCTTTATTCAAATAACTAGGATCTTCAAACTCATATTTTTCGTGATAAAGAGTCTTATTAATCTGTGTAACCAATTGAGCCGAATTGGTTGCCGAAAATCTTCCATAATACATCTCAGGAAAATAGTCGCCATCAACACTGGCGTAGTACAAGTCGGTCATTTTACCTGATGAGGACCCCGTTGATGATGGTAACTGAGGAGTGTCGCCAACAAGAAGCACAAAGCTCGGAGCGGGGTCAGTGGGGGTTCCGGCATTATATTGTCCATGAATATATGACTGAATTGCTGAATATGAAGTTCCGATCACATCAGTATAGGCTACAATAACCTTAAAACCTTTTTTGGTTTTCCATTCAATGAAAGGCTGCAAATCGTTTTCAAACATACGGTGTGAAACAATTAAATATTTCACCGGATATTTTGTAAGATCCGGATGCAAAGGATAATCACGACCCGGACTATTTAACAGGCTTTTATAAATCACATCAAAATATGGAGAATAGGTAGACTCTTTAATATACTGGGTTTGTGAGATATCAGCATTTACAAAGTTGATCTCAATATCAATATCGTTATAAACCCTTATTATACCCTGAACTGGATTGTAACTTACCGGAGCAACTGTAAGACGTGCAATACGTGCACTACGAAGCACACCCAAAACTTCAACACTTGCCAGTTCATGCCCTATAAATGCATCCTGCTGATATACTTCTCTTCTGTATTCAAAAGGAACTTCATCAATATTCTGATCTTTACGTATCGAAGGCTGAACAGGCATTACCAGATTATCAATACCATAGTCGCTTAACTTATACTCTGACATTGTATAATTACGAACCTTTACTACAACTTCAGCACCAAAGGGAATTTCAATCAAATCTTTAGAAGCCGGAAGCTTAGGAGTTCCTAATTCGCCAATCCAGTATGCATCAGGCATTGACAATTCATTAAATACACCCTGCTCGGACTTAACACCAAAAGTAAGAAGCCCGGGATAGTTATATGTAACCCTTAACTGTTGCATATTATCAATTGCAACATTTGCTCCGCTGGTAGTTCTGCCAAAATTAATGGCAAAATCCTGAGCGCTGGCGTATGTACTGAGCATTAAACCCAGTAAAAGGAGCATCGCAAATTTTGAGAAGATCTGCTTCAGAAAAACTTCATAGTAATAGCGTTTCATAAATGAAATTTTAATTAATTAAAAAGATATGAATTATATAATTGATTGTCAGGCATGTATAAAAAGCAACTAAAATATAAAACAGCCTTTCCCCATTTGGCAAAAGAATGTACAAAATTAATTATTATTTTTTATTTAATACTCATTATTACGCTACCAATTTTTAGAACTTAACATCTTATCAACGTAAAGGACTGATTATCACCTTTATACAAATAAAATTGAATTTTTCATATCAAATTAAAAATCCACCTCTCTGTTTAAAACTCAATAAAGGTTTTTCGATAGGATAGAATTTAAAAACGCCGGATTGATTGTAATGATCAATCCGGCGTTTCTGTTTAACTAAAATTAGCTGTTATTATGAACCTAAAGTGTTGAAATCTTTATAATTCAAATAAACAACATTAATCTATTACAATTATTTTCACTTGTTTAGTGAAAATTTCAGAAATAGCAGATGAAACAGCTTCTACTTTCAGGAAATATACTCCACTGCTAAGTAAGTTGTTTGCATCATTTCTGAACTGATATCTTCCTTCTGATAAGATACCGCGATGTAATACCTGTACTTCTCTTCCTGTCATATCAACGATTGTAACAGCGAGCATTGATTCATGTGGTAGCCTGATATCAGCATAAACCAAACCGTTAGATGGATTTGGATAAGCGCTGAAAGCAAATGCTTCTTCAGCCATTAAAACATGTTTTTCAACCTTAACTGCCTGAGCTACAGCGTTAGCAGCTCCTACTTCACCCCATGCAAGATCATTAGCTGATTCACTAATATTGAACAATTTAATTTTACCTGCCGGAATTGGAGTGTTGTTTACATTGAATATCAAGCCCATAAGCTTGCCATTCTTTACATTGGTTACCAATTCATAACCTGGAAGCAATAAATCAAGTTGTTCGGCAAACAAGCCGTAAATTTCAAACTGCAAACCAGCCAGAGTTCCGTCACTAATCAGAGTAATATCATTAGGATTAAGATAAACATGAGCAGTAGCTGATTCAAGACCTAAATCCATAGTTTTCAGGTCTACACCCATAATTATATTAACAGTAAGGATAATATCGCTGAGGTTAATCACTCCATCACCATTCACATCAGCATTCTCAAATACAAACGGTTCAGGATTGAAATCAACAATATAATGTGCAATTGCAGTTAAATCAAGGATGTCAATTACACCATCACCATTGGCATCACCCGGTAGAGCAATACCACCGCTTACCTGTAATGTTACAGGAATCTGTACCACTCCTTTTGTTGTGGTTTGACCGTTATGAGTAATCATTATGGTAGCATTATAAGTACCTTCTTCAAGATCTGTGGCATCAAAAGCAATTTCAATTTCTTCACTACCACCGGGTTGTATAACACCGCTATTATTATCAAGTGACAACCATTCAGCACCTTCAAATCCTGTAAGACACATACTAAGGGCATATTCACCTATCGTAAACTCTTCACCATCCCATTGCAGATATGGAGTTCCAACACCTTCATAAGTTCCTGCCCACATAAACCAGCAATCGGGAGTAGAAGTTTGCCCCTGAATGGCAACCCATCCGCTAGAAAGAGCTATTGCTTCATCAAACTCTAAACTATAAAGATAAAAATTACCATAAGTGCCAATTGGAATCTGAGTATCGACTCTTGAAATAGAAGCTGTGAAAGAAGTAACAAAATCTCCTGGCTCTCCATTATCATCAGTATAAAATTCGATTACAAAAGGCATTGGGTCCTCATCGTTACATGCGCTCCAGCCACCTGAGTAAATTAGGTTTCCACCCCAAAATGTGATACCGCCAATAAGCTCATCGACATCTGAGAAATACTGAAATGCAACATATCCGGGATCTTCTTCTGAAGTAACAACAGCCCAATCTTCAAAATCAGGTTCAAAACCAAATAATGAACCTTCAGGACAGGTTGTGTGTTCTCGTGTTGATGCGCCGGCAGATTGTGAATTGCCTTTTAACAAGGCATCATCTTTGTTGTTACTGCTATAATTTGAACCGAAACTGAAATGCTGATATGAAGCACCTCTGGCACTATATGAAATTTTGGCACTCCAGGTAAGAGGGCCTGTGCCTCCGGGATTTGAAATATTTAATACTTCAGTTTCCTGAGCACCGGATAAAAGTTCTACTTCAATACTTTCAGGATCAACTGCGATCTGAGCAAAGTCAAGAACGAAATCAAGAATATTGTCTCCTTCTTCTAGTTCAAAATCTTCTACCAGCTTTGTTAAAAATCCTTCAGCTTCGCAAGTAAAATCATAAAACCCAGCAGCCATGTTTATAATTTCATAATTTCCGTCTTCATCGGTAAAAGTTTCGTATCCTTCAGTAAAAACTCTTGCTCCTTCAATAGGGTTACGAGCACTACTTACATTTCCGCTAAGATTTGCAGGCACAAAGCTGTCAACAAAAATATTATCAATATACCATCCATTTATATTATATACATAACCATAAAATGTAAAAGCAAGTTTTAACTCTTCAGTGTTTTCAGGTACTGAAAAATAGAATTCTTCAGACTTAGGACCAAAAGTTGATGAAAAGAAATTCTGGTGAATGATTTCCCAGGTTGCACCAAGATCAACCGAGTATTCTACGGCAATATATGCTCCTTCAAATGCTGCATAATAATCAAGTTTTTGATCAAAAGACACCATAAAGTTACTTTCACCTCCTGTAGATATAATGGGAGTTACCAATCTTGATAAATCAGTGAAGCTTGGACTCCAATACAGTCTCATTTCTGGAGCTGTACCTCCAGCATTTGTGGAATTCTGAACACTCCAGTTAGTTTGTCCTTCTCCTGAAACTGACCAGCAATTGGGTAATGTACCAACAGCCACTCCGGTAAAATCTTCAGTAAAAGGCAAAGCAAATGCTCCGCATTCTGTAACAAATGAAATAGGACCTGCCCATGAACTTAATTCTCCTTCACCGCAATTTGCCTGAACATATACTTCGTATGAGGTATTGGCACTTAAACCTGTGATTGTATAACTATTTATTTCAATATCTTCTACAAGAGTTCCTTCAGTAGCCGGATCAAATCCATAATCTCCATATATCAGATTCCAAATTAACTCTTCTCCGCCAGGAGTCCAGCCGATAGTGGCACTCACCTGTGTGATCTCAGATATAACCAGGTCAAGAGGCATTGCACAACTTGGTGTTTCTTCGAACCTGAAATCATCAAAACTAAGATACCACGGACTGCTTGTTGAATTAATCCTTATTGCAAAATAATAAACACCATCCTCGTCAGGTACAAATCTGTATAAAAATTGAGCATATGTTTTTGTAGTTGTAGTACCGGATTCAACAAAGGTTTCAATATGTATTGCATCTTCTGAAGTCTGGAAATGGTTATAAAATACATCGCCATCCCATCCTGTATAAGTATCACCTGCCCACCAGAATGAAAAATCATACGAAACACCGGCTTCAACTACGAAACCAGGTGTCCACATATATGAATTTGATGCGCTATAACGTTCGCGCAAAAACTGAGTTCCCGTTCTTGCATCAGCATCATAAGTTGAATTTGCATTATTGGTGGTAACCCAATTACCACTTTCCTTGAACCAACAAATAGGGAAATCTGGTATAAGTACATCTTCAAAACTTTCAGTCCATGGGAAAGTAGACATCGGCACACATAAAGTGGTAAATGTAACAGGACCAGCCCATAAGCTAAGTTCTTTTGAATCATCATCACAAACTGACTGAACATATACATCATATTGTGAGCTTCCTTCAAGACCTTCAAGAAGGTAAGGATACGTAACATCATAAAATATTTCGCCTTCTTCCTGAGGATCAAAACCTGCCTCGCCATAAGCTAAATTCCATGAGATCTCGCTACCAACCGGAGTCCAGCCAATAAGTGCAGTATGAGCAGTAATTTCGGTAGCTGTTAATTGTGACGGTGGTGCACAATCAGCCAGTTCACCGGTGATCTGAATATTAGCACGATTTTTTGAAACAGTGGCTAAAGCAGATGTTCCGCAAGCAGGATTAATATCATTACGATAATAATTTGTAAGATTCGTTGCAGTAGCTGTATAATAAACCGAAGCATTTTGTGAATAAGTTTCAACCAGATCAAAACAAACGTCAATTAACAGATTTGATTCTCCATCCCAATTCATGGGAGTACTGAAAGTATGCGTATTCCATCCATTTTCCGGTAGGAATTCATCACTGGTCCATACTGTGGTATAACCTTCATTATCAAAAGCAGTGGTTAATTCATTTGCATCCGTGAATTTTACCATCATGGTATAATTTGGCATGGCGTTGCAATTATTAACATTGGCAACATCAAAACCAATTGCGGTAATATCGCCGGGCGCCAAACCCAGTGAAGCAAGTTCGCCGGCCAGCACAAGATACTGAACACGGTGGTTCTTATAATACGTACCATAGGGAGTTGGATGTCCGGTTGTAGTATTTGTAGTAGTTCCGTTACCCAAAGTAACCGTTCCGGTTTCTCCCAGCAGATCAGGCATTACAAAAGCTAATGCCATTAACAAAGTAATTAACTTTTTCATAATTCTAATTTTTGTGAAACATTTAAAAAGAAATAAAATTCGGGATTTATATATTATTAATTAATTTTTAACAAATTCGACTCAATAACTATGGTGGTTCCTTATCAAATATAACAAACGCCATGCTCATAATCCTAAGAATTAATGATTTGGAAAAAAGAATGCGATCGAGGCAGTTCTTTTCTGATTTTTCGGTATGCTTGCTTATGAGCAGTTCAATCATGATATAGAAATACAAAATTATAAATAAATAATTTATTGTGTTCATAAATCATAATGTTTTTTAAGAGATTATATCTATATTACTAAATACCAACGATATACAAATATACTTTTAAGTTCCCGGGGAAAGCAGCCTGTTGCATATATACCTTGATCAATATGTTCAGTATCTTTCCCATAAAAACCCAAAAAGCAAAGGCAAGTTTATAATAATTCATTATTTTTGCCCTCCAAATAAACTCGTTTACATAAAGCTAAAATACTCTCTGCATACAACTTTTTTACTTATTCTTAATAAATTTCAAAACTATGAAAAAACCGATCCTTTTCAGGACTACAGCATTTGTTATGCTGGTAATTGTCATGTTTGGTCTTATCAAACCTGGTCAAACACAAACCATTAACGAAAATTATAGAGTAGTTCGCGGCGAACGACCTCCTATTGATTTACAAAGTGTGTCATCTGACGCTTACGAAGATGGTGTCGTGCTTCTGAAATTCAAACCTGAATATGCCGAACAGCTTGAACAACAACCTGCTACCAGACTAAGCAACGGACTCGTTCGTTTTAATATTGAACCCGTTGACAGATTAAATGATCTGTTCAGGGCTCAAAATGTAAAACAGGAATTCTTAAGTAATGCATTTAATAACACTTTTACACAAAAACACAAAGCATGGGGTTTTCATCTTTGGTACAGGCTTACATTTGAATCGGGTGCTGATATTAAAACCATAGTTGCCGGATATCGATCGCTTGACGAAGTTGAATATGCAGCACCGGAATTTAAGAAAGTGCTTTATACAGGTGTTGCTCAAAGGGTTATGACAGAACCTGCTTCAAATCCCGAAAATTCATCTACCGACTGGACTACCAACGACCCGCGACTCGACGAACAATGGCATTATAACAATACGGGGCAAACAGGCGGAACACCGGGTTCAGACATAAAATTGTTTCAGGCATGGGATATTGAAAAAGGTAGCAGCGACCTGATAGTTGCTGTAATTGATGAGGGAATTCAATACAATCATCCCGATCTGGCCGGCAATATGTGGTCAGAAATAGGATATAATTTTGTTTCAGGAAACAGTAATATCAATCCGGGCGATCATGGAACCCACGTTGGAGGAACCATTTCTGCAGTAAACAACAACAATCTTGGTGTTGCTGGGATTGCAGGAGGAACAGGCAATAACGACGGTGTAAGACTCATGTCATGTCAGGTTTTCTCCGGGATGACTAATGGTGGTTTTCATCTTGCTCCTATCTGGGCAGCCGACAATGGTGCTGCAATATCTCAAAACAGTTGGGGTTATAGCAACGCCGGTGTATACGACCAGAACGTTCTTGATGCCATTGACTATTTTAACATAAACGGAGGAGGCGATGCGCTTATTGACGGCGGAATAACAATTTTTGCAGCCGGCAACGATAATGCTACAGGCGCATGGTATCCCGGATATTATTCAGGAACATTTGCCGTAGCAGCTACAAATCACAGTGATGTACGCTCGTATTATTCAAATTATGGAGCCTGGGTTGATATTTCAGCACCGGGCGGTGAAACTAATACTGCGTCTAATAGAGGTGTACTGAGTACTCTGAATAACAGCACTTATGGATTCTTTCAGGGAACTTCAATGGCATGCCCTCACGTATCGGGAGTGGCAGCCCAGGTAATATCTCATATATACGGACTACTGACTCCTGAAGATCTTGCTGAGATCCTGATAAACTCAACAGACGATCATTATGCAGTTAATCCAAACTATATTGGCCAGCTGGGCAGCGGCAGACTTAATGCATATCAGGCATTAGTGGATGCTCAAAACTATCTTACCGGTATTATGAACCCATCAAATATTTCCGCTACTTCACTGAGCTCAAGTGAAATTTCGGTTTCATGGAATAAAAATCCTGATGGGAATAATGTTATGCTTGCATGGTCAACTGATAACGTTTTCGGAATACCTGATTCAGGAATGGTTTATCAGCCAGGGAATACACTTCCGGAAGGCGGAACTATCCTATATAAAGGAGGGGATACCGAGTTCCTGCATTTAGGTCTGGAACCTGCCATGCAATATTTTTACCGGCTATGGTCATACAATGATCAGAACCAGTATTCAAGCGGACGTTCAACATCAGCATTTACCGGATGCGAAGTTTTTCAGCTTCCTTTTGAAGAAGGTTTTGAACAATCATCTGCGATACCCGTATGCTGGTCGCAGGAATATGTGTCCGCCTCAACTGACTGGGCAATTGGTGCCGGCAACGGTGGAAGTAATCCTGGCAATGCTTATCAGGGTACTAAAAACGCTTATTTTAAGGTTAGCGGATTTACCGGCGGAGGCAATACCACAAGACTGGTTTCACCGGAACTTAATCTGGCAGGCTATCAATCAACAGAACTTAAATTCCATTATACCAATCAGCTTCGAACCTTGTTTATTTTCAACTATCAGGATGAACTAAAGGTAAAGTATAAAACATCAGTTAACGGCACATGGCAAACTTTGGCTACGTATAATTCAAATGTTGCAAACTGGACAGAAGTTATCCTTACGTTGCCCGAAGCAAGCCCTACTTACTATATTACTTTTGAAGCGGTTTCAAACCTCGGACATGGAGTTTGTATTGATAGCATTACGATTACAGGAACCGGCGCTACAACGCCAATGGTAAGCACGGCAGAAGTTGCAGAAATAACCTCCACATCAGCGGTGTCAGGTGGCAATGTTACCTGGGATGGAGGTTCTGAAGTCAGTCAGCGTGGTGTTTGTTGGAGTACAGATACGAATCCAACTATCAGCGATGATCACACTACAGATGGCAGTGGTGAAGGAAGTTTTGTAAGTCTGATCCAGGGTCTTAACCCAAATACTCAATATTATTTAAGAGCCTATGCAGTTAATGACATGGGTACAGCATACGGAAATCAGATATCTTTCACTACCCTGTCCGATTTGCTTTTAGGTGATGCAAATTGCGATGGAATAGTCAATGTGATTGATGTCATTACTGTTGTAAATCATGTTGTTGGAAACAACCCGCAGCCATTCTGTTTCGAGAATGCCGATGTAAATGCTGACGGAATTATAAATGTGTTTGATGTAATAGGAATTGTAAATATTGTTCTAAACGAATACTAAGCTCCTTACAGTTTTATCAATTTTCATAAAAATATTATCCCGAATTATAGCAACATTCAATTCGGGATAATATTTTTAACAGACTTATGATTATTTCTGGCTGTAAATTTATTTTCCAAAATTATTCATGTTTTTTTAAATAAACCGTAAAACCTCACTATTAAAATTCTGTCTTTTTAGTTTCTAATTGGTTTTTATTTTTCAAAACTTAACTCATATATACCTAGCGAATATTCAAGCTTATTAAATATCACTAATATTGGAAATGTATCAAATCTATGCTCCTACATACTTTTAGTATTAAATTAAACCATTAGAAGTATTAAAAGCTATCTTTGTTTGACTAAACCAAAGACTTTGATTATAAAAATTAAAGTGTTCTTAAAATCTTTATAAAAAATCAACTTCTGTTAAAAACCTCTTACTCCATGAACCTGAGAAATTTTGAATTTAAAGCCAGAGCTGACAATATCGAAAAATCTGAAAACCTTTTACTTACGCTTAACCCGGAATTCAAGGGGATTGACCATCAGACAGATACCTACTTCAATGTTGAGCATGGAAGGCTGAAGTTAAGGGAGGGGAACATCGAAAATTCGCTGATAAACTACGAAAGGGAAGATTATGCCGGCGCAAAGGAGTCGAGGGTGATTCTCTACAGGCACACGCCCGATGTGTCTCTGAAGGAAATCCTTACAAAACAGCTCGGAGTTAAAGTTGTGGTGAAGAAAAAGCGTAGAATCTATTTTGTGGAGAATGTCAAAATCCATTTCGACCAGGTTGAACATCTTGGGACTTTTATTGAAGTGGAGGCAATTGATGAAAAAGGGACATTCACCACAGATGAACTGAAGGAGCAGTGTAACAGATTTTTTAATTTCTTTGGGCTGGAAAAAGAGGATATAATTGCCAAATCATACAGCGATATGATTTGGGAGAAGAACAACAAAAAGCTAATGTAATTTTAGAAACACAAGTCCAATTTGAAATTCATATATCAATTAGCTTCATAGAAAACTGTCAATTATTTTTACAGTCCGGTATTAAAGATTAACTTTGCATCAGCTTTATCTTTTACTTTCGGATGAAAAACAGCAATATACTTATCATCGATGACAACAAGAGCATACTCAGTGCTTTAGAACTTCTGTTGCGGCCATTATGCAATGAAGTAATGACCTCTTCCAACCCCAATCAAATTCCATTTCTTATAGAAACCAAACGCTTTGATGCCATATTGTTGGATATGAATTATTCGGCAGGTACTATTACGGGCAATGAAGGACTTTACTGGCTGAATCGTATTTTAGAACATGATGCTAATTGCTCTGTAATTATGATAACCGCTTATGGCGATGTGGAGTTGGCTGTGCGAGCGATCAAGGAGGGAGCTATAGATTTTGTGTTAAAGCCGTGGGAAAATAGCAAGCTTTTGGCTACTATCAATTCAGCAATAAGGTTGAGACAATCGAGGTGCGAGATTAAAACGCTGAAAGAGCGGGAACAAAGTCTGAAGGCAGCCATAAAAAAAGAGCATCCTACAATTATAGGGCAATCGAAACGCTTCAGGGAGGCACTCGATTTGGTACAAAAAGTTGCCAAAACCGATGCCAATGTACTATTGACCGGCGAAAACGGAACGGGAAAAGAAATTATCGCTATGGAGATTCACCTGCAATCGCTTCGCAGCGAGGAGGTGATGGTGAATGTAGACATCGGTTCTTTGTCGGAAAGCCTGTTTGAGAGTGAGCTATTTGGTCATGTGAAGGGTGCTTTTACCGATGCACGGGAAGACCGCGCCGGCAAATTTGAAGTTGCCAAAGGAAGTACGCTCTTTTTGGATGAAATTGCCAATATTTCGCTGCCGCTTCAAGCCAAGCTGTTGGCTGCCTTGCAAAACCGCGAGGTTGTAAGAGTAGGTTCCAACAAGAAAATACCGGTAGATATCCGTTTGGTATGTGCTACCAACAGCGATTTGCAATCAATGGTAGCTGAAGGGAAATTCAGGGAAGACCTGCTGTATCGGATTAATACGATACAGATCGAAATTCCGCCGCTGCGCGAACGATTGGACGATATACCGCTTTTAGCGAATTTCTTTTTAGAGATTTACGCTTCAAAATATAAAAAGCAAGGACTACGATTTGGGAATGCCGTTTTAGAGCGAATGATCCGCTACGATTGGCCCGGAAATGTGCGCGAATTACAACATACAATTGAGAAAGCTGTTATCCTTAGCGATGGGAATTCACTTGCTCCGGAGCATTTTCTATTTTCCGGCACACGCCCAAAAGCCATGCCCCGAATACAAACCCTTGATGAGATGGAAAAGCAATTGATAGAAGCCAGTTTACGGCAACACAATGGAAACATGAGCGCCGTAGCTTCGCAATTAGGCATTACACGACAAACCTTGTATAATAAATTAAAGAAATACGGACTTTAAAAGCATCCATATGTATTATATCTCATTGAATTTCAATATATAAAGATGAAACATCGAAATCCAAACCTCCGCTTGGCAATCTATATACTGCTGTTGGTAACTTTTGCGGCATGGATGGCTTATCATCTGATGATGCAATCATGGTTTGCCATTATTCCTGCTTTGGGAATGGTGTGGATTTCGTACCATATTTTTAAGCTGTTCAGGCGACTTCATGAGAAGGTAACTTACTTTTTTAATGCCGTTGAAAACGAGGATTCAACTTTGTATTTCCCTGAGGATGTGCGACATAAACCTACCAAAGAGCTCAATCAGGGATTAAATCGTATGAATCAGTTAATTCAGGAGGTAAAGTTTAGAAACCATGAGCAAGAGCAGTTCTACGGACTTCTGTTAGAGCAGGTTGCAACCGGAATCATGGTAGTTGATGAAAGTGGCAGGATACTTCAGGCCAATTCTCCGGCTAAAACACTACTTAACTATCACTCTCTGACACATATAGAACAGCTCAAGCGGGTGGACGCAGGCCTGTATGAAGCAGTCTCACTACTAAAAGAGCAAAGCTCAAAACAGCTCGTGAAGCTGCATGCCGACTCGGTCACACGTAACCTATCGCTTCATGCAACTACATTTCAACGACATGGAGAAAAGTTGCGCATCATTTCCATACATGATATCAGCAACGAAATGGATGCCATTGAAATAGAATCGTGGCAAAAAATCATCCGGGTGCTGACCCATGAAATCATGAATTCCATTGCGCCCATCACTTCATTGAGTGAAACCCTGTTGGGGTATTATACTGATACTCAAAATAATACAAACGATAATAGAACAAAAAACACGATAAAAGGGCTTGATGTTATTCATGAAAGGGGAATGGGGTTGATTCGTTTTGTGGAATCCTACCGCACACTCACAAAACTCTCAAAGCCGGTCTTTAAACCGATCAGACTTCATGCTTTTATTGAAAAACTACTGGCATTATTACAAGCTGAATCCAAGGCGCACCCTATCAATTTCGATGTGCAGATAGATTCTGAACTTTGTATTGAAGGCGATGAAGTGCAGTTGTCGCAGGCACTTATCAACTTGTTTAAGAACGCCATAGAAGCCGTTGAAACACTGCAGGAAGCCCATATTATCGTAAAAGCAGTTTCAGACGATGAGGGTTATTGCCGGCTGTCAATCACCGATAATGGCCACGGTATTCCCCCTGAAATTTTAGATCAAATTTTTGTGCCTTTCTTTTCAACACGCGAAAACGGCTCCGGTATAGGCTTAAGCCTTACACGACAAATCATCCGGAACCATGGCGGAAAAATCGAAGTCAGCTCCACACCGGGAAATACAACTTTTGGAGTGTACCTTCAAGCTTCTTTCACCAACTAAAACATCCTACACAAGACCCTATGCCAGCAAATTGTCAATTGCTACCGCCTCGACGGATGCTCATTGCTCATTGTTTCGAACTTTTAATTATAGTGTATAGCAATTTACCCAGTTCATCCGCGTCATTAAAAAGCGAGTCAAAATCTTGTTTTTCAAGATAATCGGTGGCTTGTAACAAACGTAGCCAATAGGTTGTTTCTCTAATTTCTTTGTAAGAAATGCTCATTTTAGCCCTAAAATCTTTTTTAGAAATACCCCCAATCGCTTCCTCTATATTCGCTCCTACAGAGGTCCCGCTACGCAAGAGTTGCTTGCTCATCACGTACTCCTTTTTCTCCTGCGTGAGTATCTTGTAAAGATTGATAATGCGAACAGCAAACGCAAACGATTTATCCTTAACCACATTCTCTTTCATAATTGTACATTTTAATTATTCATTATTCATTGCTTGTGGTTTCGAGAGCCTCAACCACCGCATGATATTTTTCATTGTTCATTGATAATTGTTAATTGCTCATTGCTCATTGAAGATTGCTCATTGAAGATTGCTCATTGAAGATTGCTCATTGAAAATTGTCCATCACCATCCCATCAAACAAATTGATAATCCGGTATGCAAACCCTGCATCGTGGTGCGAGTGGGTTACCATAATTATGGTTGTTCCCTCACGGTTCAGTTCGCTGAGAAGATCCATCACCTCGTTACCGTTCTTGGAGTCTAAGTTACCAGTGGGCTCGTCGGCGAGGATTAGCTTGGGATTGGCAACTACTGCACGGGCTATGGCCACGCGCTGCTGCTGGCCGCCCGAGAGCTGCTGTGGGAAATGCTTCTCCCTATGCCCAATGTGCATGCGCTTGAGCACGCCTTTCACCAACTCGCGACGTTTGCTGGCTGGGATTTTCAGGTAGATAAGCGGTAGTTCCACGTTCTCGTATACATTCAGCTCGTCAATCAGGTTAAAACTCTGGAATACGAAGCCGATATTTCCCTTGCGTAGCTGGGTGCGCTGGCTTTCGCGCAGGTGTCCCACCTCAGTACCATCGAAAAGGTACTTGCCACCCGTTGGATTATCCAACAGACCCAAAATGTTGAGCAAAGTAGATTTGCCACAGCCCGACGGACCCATAACGGCTACAAACTCGCCTTTTTGTACATGGATATCCACATCCCTAAGCGCTAAAGTTTCTACCTCCTCGGTACGAAATGTTTTGTTTAGTTTCTCTGTTTTAATCATAGTTAGATATTTAAATTGTTAATTGCTTATCCTACTCCATCTTTAGTGTTATGGCTGGGTTCACTTTGGTTAAGCGTAAAATTTGATAGCTAACCGCCAGCGTGGCCAAAAAGTAACCTAAAAATGAGACTCCAATAAAAATCCACAGGTTTAGCGAGGCTCTAATGGTAAACCCACCAAGCCATTGGTTCATAAAATACCATGCTATGGGCCAGGCAATAGCTGATGATATAACCACTAGCTTGGTAATTTCTTTGAGCATAAGCCAAACTACGCTACCCATACTGGCACCCATTACCTTGCGAACTCCTACCTCACGGGTGCGCTGTTCGGCTATATATGAAGACAAGCCCAGCATACCCAACCCACCAATAACAATGGCTAGAATGCTGAAAACTGTGAATAAAACCTGTGCCCTTTTATCGTTGTCATACTGCTTTGCCACCGTATCTTCTAAAAAGAAATAATCCATTTCCATATTATTGGAAAATGATGCCCATAGGTTTTGAATGCTCTTTACCGCACCTTGATTATCGCCCTCCTTAAGCCGTATGGTCAAATAGGTGTAAGATTTTTCGTAAGCAATGGCAAGCGGACCAATATTATTATGAAGCGATTCGAAATAGAAGTCTTCCATAACTCCAATTATCCTCTTTACGTTCCAGTCTTCAATGGTAATGGTTTTACCAATGGGCGACCCCTCAAAGGCAAACCCCTGCACCGCTGTACGATTAAGAACTATAGCCGCCGTGTCGCTGGCAAAAGCCTCATCGAAATATCGTCCTTCTGCCATTTTGAATCCCAACACCTTGTCGAAACCGTGTTGTGCATACATACAATAGTACGATCGGAAATCGCCAGGAAGTGCTCCCTCTTTTTGTAAAGCAGTGTTGCTAATAAGCGTCGTGGGTAACGACCCTGCCCGGGCCACCGCTTCCACCTGCGGTATTTTTTTCACCTCCTCAATAAAACTCTGAATTCCATCCAAAGTATATAACCGTTCAATAACCAGCACCTGCGATGGATTGTAACCCAAATCTTTATTGGATATTAGTGTGATCTGTCTATGAATAGTGAATGCAGCGATGATAAGCCCTATGGTTATTGTGAATTGAATCACTACAAGAATATGCCGCAGAATGCCACTTTTTAAACCTGTACTCAGCTTTCCTTTTAGCACCTCGATAGGTTTAAAACTAGCCAAGAAGAACGCTGGGTAGCTGCCCGCTACAATACCTACAACAACCACAATAACCAAAAGAGTAACTACTGTAATACTTATGGGCAAAGAGCTAAACACTATGCTTTTATTTGTAATGATGTTGAAAAATGGGATACCAAGCACCACTATGCCCAATGCTAGTATTAGAGAGATGATTGTAACCAGCATGGATTCTGACAGGAATTGAGCCATAAGGTTACCCTTTGTAGAACCTGACACTTTGCGAATACCCACCTCCTTGGCTCTTTTTGCCGAGCGGGCTGTGGCTAGGTTCATAAAGTTGATGGCCGCCAAAGCAAGGATAAGAACAGCAATAATCATAAACACGTAAACCATGGTAAGGCTTCCACCTTGATGCAAGTCGTAGGGCATATTAGATTTTAAATGGATGTCTTGTAAAGGCTGTAAAAAATAGTTCCAGCGGAAACCTGTTTTGGTCAATTCTTCCATTGATGAACCCATGGACTCAATAAACTGGATATTAGCATATTTTGTTACTAAGTCAGCAAGATACTTGTCGGCCATAGTTTTTTTCACGTCATGTTTCAATTCTAAATAGGCGTAGTAATTATTATTCATCCATGAAATACTTTGGACCTGTTGGGGTAGTGTAACAAAAGACACGGCTATGTCAAATTGCAGGTGGCTTTTCTGCGGTATATCTTCAACAATTCCAACCACCTCCCATATTACACTTCCCTTTCCAACCTTAAGCATTTTTCCAATGGGGTCTTCATCTTCAAAATACTTTCGGGCGGTTGATTCGGTCAGTACCACCTGATTTGCAGCTTGTAGAATTTTATCAGGATTTCCCTTTACCATTTTAAAGCCATTGAAGACCTGAAAGAATGTGGAGTCCACATAGATAAGATTCTTTTCAGCAAACACCCTTTCATTGTAGCGTATATCGGGGCTTCCAGCAATATTGAACACCCGTGTGTAGTTTACAAAATCAGGGTATTCCTCCACCGCTGTGGGCGCAATGGGTGCATTAGAGAGGGGAGCCACCATTTCGGTGTCTTGTATTTTTACATCTAAGCAAACCCTATAGATATTCTTTGCGTTGGGGTGAAACTTATCGTAGCTAAATTCGTCTGCCACAAAAAGTATAATAAACAGCGTACTGGCTATACCTATTGCCAATCCTATAATATTGATGAGGCCATAGCCTTTTTGATAAATAAGATTTCGCATGGAAATCCTGAAGTGATTTTTAAGCATATCTTTTTGTTTTATGGTTTTAAATTTCTTTTTAAAATGTCATGATTCCGAGTAAATTACTTGTGCACTGGAGTAGTATTTCTTTGTTCGTTACCTACTGCCCATTGCGTATTACTGTCATGGCTATATGTAGTAAGAGAACTGTGCGAAACCTTTCTGTTTGCAGCCCAAGATGTTGCGCAGGGCAAAATATTAGGATCATTAATAAAATCCTTTTTGAATATAGCAATTGTTTTATCTAGTTCCCTGTGTAGCAACATCAATCCTTTCGTTCAGAAAGTCTATTTGAGTAATGAATGCATTATTGTTTGATTATATCAACCCTTGGTATAACCCGTGCTTTCGCATCTTCTGATTGCACCTTAAATTTGATTGGTGCCACCATCTCTCCCACTGTTATAAAGCCTTCATTATTACTTGTTTCTCGATTATGAGAATTCAAATTAGCAATTTGTGAGCCATAGGAAAGGTGATACCCGTCAGAGTATATAAAATACCTGTTACCCCATGTTGGATCTGCGATATACCATTCGCCGTCTATACAGAATTCAACCCATGCATGCGATACTGCAGGACTAGACCAATTGGAAGATTTTTTTAGCCTGACCCGGTTCAGAGTGAGTCCGCTTATACTTTTTGCCGGTATTCCAGATGAGCGGAGCAAGGCTGTCATCAAGTTTGCATAATCTTGACACACCCCTTTCTTATTTTTTAAAACCTCAGATGCCTTAAGCGTTTTCTGGTTTATTTTGTCTGATGAATCATATTTGACATTTTTTACTGTGTAACGAAAAACATTTTTAGCCGTATTAAATTTGTCGTCATTTGCTTTTAATGTGTTGGCCAATTCAACAATGCTTTGATTATCTGAATCAACAAATTGTTCGGGAGCAAGATATTCCCCTCTGTTTTCTTCTCGCCATGTGCAATTGCCTCTTTGCAAGGTCACTTCGTATTCAATAATAACTACCTCTTCTTTTCCGCTACCCATAAGAATAGCATGTAGTGTTCTGTAGCCATTCTTTTCTTCAAAAGAGTAGCTGTGGGTATTTTCGACTTTAATAGCTCCAATGGTTTGGTAGCCATAGGAAACAGGTAGGTCAACTGATAAAATCGATGCTGACCCATTTGAAGATGTAACACGATATGTCTCAGTTATTTGAAAGGATGTTTTCTTCTGATTACTACATGAAGAAAACGACAAAACCGAGGTGATGACCAACGATATGGAAAGTAATTTTTTCATAGCTAACCTCCTCTTTAAATTTCACTTTATTAAACTAACATATGCTGGGGGCTTAAATAGGGAATTTCCCATAACTTATTATTCATTGAATTGCTACTCTATGTTTAGGGTTAAGGCAGGATTGACCCTTGCCAATCGATAGGTTTGGTAGCTAACTGCCACTGCTGCTAACATGAATGCCAAAAGTGATGCACCTAAAAATACTATTGGATTTAGTTCAATTCTATAAGCAAACCCTTGTAGCCAGCGGCTCATAAAATACCATGCTATGGGCCATGCGATAAGTGATGATATGATTACCAGTTTGGAAATCTCTTTAAACATCAACCAAACCACACTGGTAATGGTTGCCCCCATAACCTTTCGCACACCCACCTCTTGTGTACGCTGCTCTGCAATGTAGAACGATAGTCCCACCGTCCCTATACCACCGATGAAGATAGCCAATAGAGCAAATACGGCGAACAACATACGTGCGTATTTTTCGCTTTTGTATTGATTTGCTACTGCATCATCGAGGAAAAAATACTTCAAATCCTGACCTGCAGAGAACTGTTCCCATTTCGTTTTAATCATATCAATGGTACTCTCCATATCACCATTTTTCAAACGGATAGCTAAAAAAGCACTAGAAGGTTGATATGCAATAACAAGGGGGCTTATCTGATTGTGTAGTGATTCGAAGTGGAAATCCTCCATAACGCCAATTATTCTTTTCTTTTTCCACCCCTGGATGGTAATTGTTTTTCCAATGGGTGACCCTTTAAATCCGAAGCCCTTTGCTGCTGCCCTATTGATAACCATTGCACCCGTATCGCTTGCAAATGCCTCATCAAAGTACCGCCCCTCAATCATCTTTAGCTTTAAGACTTTGTCAAGCCCATGCTGTGCATAGATGCAGTATGACTGAAAAACATTGGATGGATCATCCTCTTTTTGCATCGTTGTGTTGCTCATCATTGTGGTTGGCAAGAATTCTGCTCGAGCCACCTCTTCAACATTGGGAATATTTTTTATTTCTTCAATAATACTATGAAGCTCATTAACAGCGTAAAGCCGTTCAATTACCATTACCTGTGAAGGGTCATAACCCAAATCTTTTCTTGTTATAAGATTGGTTTGTTTATATACAACCAAAGTTGCAACAATAAGGCCTATGGTTATACTAAACTGAACCACAATAAGCACGTGCCTCAGCACTCCCCTCTTTAGCCCCCAAATTGGTTTTCCTTTAAGCACTTCAACGGGTTTAAAGCTAGACAAAAAGAATGCAGGATAAGCACCCGATGCGATACCAACCAATAGAGCTGCTGAAAGAAGAATTGTGATTGTTATGCCCACAGGTATTGAAGAAAGACTTATGGCTTTGTTCATAATGGAATTGAACGGGGGTAGGGCAAGCATTACGATACCCACAGCCAGTATGAGTGAAATGGCGGTAATCAAAAATGATTCTGAAAGGAATTGTCTGATGAGATTGCCTATGGTAGATCCAACTACCTTGCGAATGCCCACCTCTTTGGCTCTCCTTGTTGAACGGGCAGTGGAAATATTTATAAAATTGATAACAGCCAGGGCAATAATAAGAACGGCAACAATTATAAATACATAAATCATCACGATGCTACCGCCCTGATGCAGGTCGTAGGGCATATTCGATTTTAAATGGATATCGAGCAGGGGTTGTAAAAAATAGGCCCAGCGAAAACCCGATTGGGTCAGGTCTTCCACCGATGAGCCAACAAATTCAGCATACTGGGCATTGACATGTTTTTCAACCAAATCGGCGAGATGCTTTTCGGCTTTTGATTTTTCCAAGCCCTTCTTGAGCACCATGTAGGTATAGTAATTATTATTTATCCAATTTGGGTCATTGGCAAGATCAGAGGTAATAATTGAGGTGGCTATATCGAATTGTATATGGCTATTCTTGGGGATATCCTCAATAACTCCTACCACTTCCCAGGTGAAATAGTCGTCCCAAGCATGCAATATTTTTCCCATGGGATCCTCATCATCAAAATACCTTTTAGCAGCGGTTTCGGTTAGTACCACCTGATTGGCGGCTTGTAGAATCCTATCAGGATTTCCCTTTACCATTTTAAAGCCACTGAAAACCTGAAAAAATGTGGAATCTACGTAGATATGACGTGTTTCGGTAAATATCCTGTCGTTGTATCGCACATCAGGGTCTCCACCAAAGCTAAATACTCGTGTAAAATTTTCAATGTCAGGATAATCCTTTGCTGCTGTGGGGCCAATTGGACAACTGGTTATGGGAGCAATCAGTTCGGAATCCTGAACCTTCCCATCCAGATAGACCCTATAAATATTTTTTGCATTGGGATGAAACCTGTCATAACTCATCTCATCTACCACGTAAAGCATAATGAGCAGCACACTGGCAATGCCCACGGCTAATCCAGCGATATTGATTACCGTATGCCATTTTTGATTGATAATATTTCGAAACGAAGTTTTTAAAGTATTTTTAAACATGATTACAATAGTATGTATTTATTAATATTATCGGCTGACTGAAATTCTTACATCAAATAACAAAAAGCGGAATTGTTTTTTTGCTCATCTCACACTGTTTTATCGTTGCTTTATACTACCATCTATTCATTTTTATAAAGGAATATGTGGAAAGACGGCATGATGCTGAGGCAATTCCAATAATGATATGTAAATAGGGCTATACCCCTGTGCGCTTTAAGATTTTTGTTACATATTTTAACTTTATCCTTTGTTCTTAATATTCCCAAATTTTAAGGAAATGTGGCTATGACGTTAAGCTCTTCATCGAAGAACTTTAACACGGCGTAACTCTCCTTGTCCACGTAAAACATTGCCCTGGGCATTCCTCTATCATCAAATAGGAACAGCCCGTTGTGCGTTCAGCGATTTATATTTCAACAGAAGTCTCAAAAATTTTTTTTAATCCCTCTGGACATTCCTTTGTTTTAAGCCAATCTTCAAAATTTAAGTCGTGATTATGCTTGTCAAATACAAAAGTTTTTAAGTTTGGTTTGTTGCAAGTTTTAAACCTGACTTCAAGGTCATATACACTTTCGGCAGGAACGTTTGCATCTTCTTGTCCGTGAAACACATATATTGGAATGTCAACTCTTAAAAGTCGCGTTTTATTTGGTTCAAGTGCAAAATGTTCTCTAAACCAACCAATTGTTACACGCACATAATGATTCCAAATCCAATTTTCCTCGTTTTCGGAAATTTTTGTCATTAAAAATTCTAGAAAAGGTTCCCGTAGTGTTCTTATATCCTTAATATCTATGATATTATCTTTTACAACATCAATAGAGTCAAAAGGCTGATTTTGAAACAAATAATCTCTATAAGAAGAGATTGTTGGGTCATCAGATTCATATTCCTCCCTATCTATCACTTCATCCCCATTTTTGTCAAATATTGAATTAATCAAAATCATAAATGCTTCGCCTGTAATTTGCCATTTGATAACATCAAACATATTTTCGTGTACATATCCGTGCAAAAACAAAGCGTCTATTTTCACTTTTTTTCTCTCGGCTACCATAGAGGCAATAATAGTCCCTTCACTTAGTCCGTAAAGAATAATTTTACAGTTTTTGAAACGTTTGTCGTCTTTCAAAAATGCAATCATTGTTTCTATATCAACGGCTTCTGCATATGGTAGATACTTGGTGTATTTTGTGCTGTCCACCTTGTCAAACCAAGGGGTCTTTTCGCTTAAATCAACACCCCTGCGATTGTAAGTAAAAAAACCTACGCCTTTTCCGCAAAAGCCATCTGCTAATACATCATAGAAATTAAAATCCTGCCTTTTGACTAAATAAGTATGGGGACCTGTTCCGTGAACTGCTACAACAATAGTGTTAACTTGTCCATCTTTTGGAAGACATAGTCGGACAGTCGTTTCTTCACCATCTGACAGTTTTATTGTTTTAACTTCGGAAATAATATCTTCCGATAGATTATGAAGTGGCTTGGGCTCCTGTAGAAGAGTATCAGCAGATTTTTTTAGCGTCATTGGAAACGAAATACCGTTTTGAGTGAGTGTACCAACAATTGAGTCAACTAGAAACTCGCCTTCATATTTAGCGGCAAGGGTTGGAAGTTCTAATAACAACTTAGCACCGTCGAAAGAAGTTGTCTTTACAGGCAACCCTGCTGCGCCTTGGTCTGGACTATCCAATGTTGAAGTATAGCTCTCATCGTTTTTTTCAATATGGAAAATGAGGCGTAAATTTATTTCTGAAACACTTAGAACACCATTCCATTGTCCTACAATATCTTGTGCTTGTATTGAACCACAAGACAATATAAACGCTAACATACCTTTGAATAATAATCTCATAAAGCTCTAATCTTAACTTGTTTGTATTTTATTTTCCTTTTATTCTAAGGGAATGAGGCAATAACGTTAAGCTCTTCATCGAAGAACTTTAACACGGCGTTGTTCTCCTTGTCCACATAAAACATTGCCCTGGGCATTCCTCTATCATCAAATAGGAACAGCCCATTGTGCTGAGATTCTGCTTTGCCCAAAAACACCCGTGTAACCCCACCTATCATTCCTTGCTCTGAATATTCTTTAACCTTACTCTGTATCTCCTCAGGGGACAAACCTTCAAACTCTTTTTGTTTTTCAAGAAACGTAGAGATTGATTCTGTTGGTAGTCGGTCGTTAAAGCCTATCCCATTCAAGACAAATCTATTGTCACCTTGTTTAATGTCCTGCATTATTAGGTTTACCACCTGGTCCCCATCGTATTGGTCAAATGTAAATATTGCACCCGCAACATGATCGTCATCATTTTTCTCTCCAGAATAGACTAAGCCACCAGCCTCCATACCGTCATCGTTGAAAAACAGCATACCCGCCGTTTTTTCTCGATTCGCATTGGTAGGCTTACCATTCACCATGTCATTACCCGAAGGAAAATGCTCCACATTGGTAATGATCATTTTTATGGTACCGTCTTTTTCTACGATATTGATTCTTTCAACATCAATTTCGCTGAATTTTTGGTTGCCACCATTTTTCATAGACGAAGCGACTATGAAAATCATTCCCATAACCGCTGCAATAGCAAAGGTTCTTAAAAACACTAGTTCTCTGTTCATATTCTTCATTTTTTCAGATTTTGAGTTTTTACAATGTAAACAACGAGCAATTATCGATTTGACAGCTTGAATCAGAGCAGTTTTTACTACCTAACATTGATACGGGGGCAGTACTTTTCTTCTTATCAAAAATTTCACTTCGAGGCATGTTGTCCGCTTTACGTTCAAACCGCTTGCTATCGGTAGGTTATTTCTTTTTCTTAATAGTAACTTCTCCTTTTATATTTTTCCCATCGACTATAAAATATATTTTTCCTTTTTTGGGAACTATACCATAAGACCTATTTTCTAGTAAGTTAATTTCTCCTCCTTTAAAAATCGTTATTTCTTCTTCACCATTGTTAGTAGAAAGAATATATCCTACTTTTACATATTCTGCAGTTAATATCCTTGCTTGTACAATTAATGTGTCATTTCCCGAAGGATAAATTACAGGAAATTCAAATGGAAGGATTGTATTCCTGTCAAACTTTTTGGAGCAAATTGTGATTTGACCTATACTTGGATAAGCCTTAGAAATGGAAGGGGGATTAATAATGAAAAATATTACTATAAAGCCAATTAACCCAATTAATTGTCTAAAATATGCTTTTGTGTTTATCACAAAGTGCCCTTTATAAAACAATTTGAATGGTTCAAATACTTTTCTTCTGTTTCGTAGTAAGTAGATAACACAAATTGTAAACAATAAGCCAGAAATAAGAGAAACATAAATTTGACTTATCTCAGAAGCGCTTATGAAATGTATAGTGTCACCATTTCCTATAGGTATTATCCATGGTATCAGGGTAGATACACAAGTATTAAAAAATAAAAGTGAAAAAAATGAAAATAAGTTGTTTTTGGAGGAACACTTTAAAACCATTAATGCAATAATTAAAGGGAAAAGGGTGCCGCCAATTGCCACAATTGATTTTTGAAGACTGCTTAAATGACTGCTATCAATCCTATAGTGTGGTGAAAAAATATTTAAATCTAACTCAATAATGTTAGCTCCGAATATTTTTGCTGGTATTACGTGTCCGAATTCGTGTAGTGTTGCATATATCAATATTGTTGCAACCCCCCAAAACACTAATAAAATTCGACTTCTTATTTTTAACTGATTCATAATTATATGTTTTATTCGCAACTGAAATATTTGGTTTGTCTGTTGACAAATTCACCTTCGTTTAACCCTATAGTCATCTATATAAACTGCTGTAACTAGGCTGGTTACCAGTCAAATTTCCAGCCTGCCGACAATTCTAAAAACGTTGTATGATTTACTTCTGTCAAGAAAATTCTTTCGTTTAAACTTAATGATAGGCTCAACCCTTTATTACCGATAAAATTCACCCCGAATGGAATGTCCAAAAATGTGTTTCCACTTTCATAACCCAAAAGAAAACCACTAAAAGGCGTGGTTCGATTCTTTGAATAGTTTGAATTGAGATGGAACTTACCACCTGCGGTTACATATGTACCCCTCCAGAATCCTGTAGCTAAATTTATTTGAAGGTCAATTTGAGGAATAATGAAGTAACCCATGGTAGCCGCAATATAATTGGATTCATCGGAGAATAAGTGAGCAAAGGAGGCACTTATTCCAATGGGCCGTTTTTTTCTGGGATTTTCATTGCCAACCATATCAATTAGCCCGTTTCCATATTCAATTTTCGCAACCTTTCTTTTATTGATGGTAAAGGTTGTACCGTCGTTGTAATCAGATAATCGGTATTTCAGTAGATTATCAGTTTGCTCAATAATTTCTACATTGAGTACTTGGTTCGTCTTAGTGTATAATTTGTCTTGAGCAACCAAATTTTGAGCTACAAAAACAGTTGAAACAATTAAAATTAGTTGTCTTGTTGTTTTCATGTTTTTATAAAATTTTAGAAAATTTATAAAAAGAGTTCTTATGGTATTAGGGTAGCACTTCCCTTGTATAGCTTAAATCCATCCACCACCATCCCGTCAAACAAGTTTACAATGCGGTGCGCAAAGCCGGCATCGTGCTGCGAGTGAGTTACCATTATAATGGTTGTACCCTCGCGATTCAGTTCACTGAGCAGATCCATCACCTCGTTCCCGTTCTTGGAGTCAAGGTTACCCGTGGGCTCGTCGGCAAGGATAAGCTTGGGATTGGCAACTACTGCACGGGCTATGGCCACACGCTGCTGCTGCCCGCCCGAGAGCTGTTGCGGAAAATGCTTCTCCCTATGACCGATGTGCATACGCTTTAGCACCGCCTTCACCATCTCGCGCCGTTTGGAGGCAGGAATTTTCAGATAGATAAGCGGTAGTTCCACGTTCTCGTACACATTCAGCTCGTCAATTAGGTTAAAACTCTGGAACACGAAGCCGATATTCCCTTTGCGCAGCTGGGTGCGCTGGTTCTCGCGCAGATGGCCCACCTCGGTATTATCAAAAAGGTACTTGCCACCCGTTGGGTTATCCAACAAGCCCAAAATGTTGAGCAAAGTAGATTTTCCACAGCCCGATGGCCCCATAACGGCCACAAACTCGCCTTTTTGCACGTGGATATCCACATCCCTAAGCGCTAATGTCTCCACCTCCTCGGTGCGAAATGATTTGTTCAGTTTCTCTGTCTTAATCATAGTTGTGAAATTATAATTGTTAATGCTTAATTATTAATTGCTCATTGCTAATTGTTAATTGTTCATTGTTAATTGATTACTCATACCTCAGTGCCTCCACCGGATTACGGGTTGCAGCTCGCCAGCTCTGCCAGCTTACAGTAAGCAGTGCCACTAATAGCGATACTATGCCAGCCAGGGCAAATATCCACCAGCTGAGCGTGGTTTTGTAGGCAAAGTTCTCAAGCCAACGACTCATGGCGTAATAAGCTATGGGCGTGGCAATTACGAATGCGATACCGACCCATATTAACACGCTTTTATTCAGCATATTAAGTATCTGAAGGGCAGATGCTCCATTTACCCTCCTGATGCCAATCTCCTTCACCCTGTCGCGTGAGATGAAAATGACTAAACCCAGCAGACCGGTAAGAGCTAAAAGAATAGTCCATAGCGCAACAAACTCAATAAACCGAGCCATGCGGGTTTCCTTTCCGTAAAGTGCCTCTAGCTCATCGTCAAGAAATCGAACGCTGAAAGTTCCTTCAGAGTCTATTTTTTGAGCCGTACGCTCGATGAATTCTCTAATTTGAGTAATATTTGTCGATTGGGTTTTTATCAGGACGTTGTCTTTTCTTGATGCACTCCCTGTAAACCATAGCACCATTGGCTCTATACCCTCTTGTAATGATGCAAAGTTGAAGTTTTTGGCAACTCCTACTATATCTCCCACAGTACCGAAACTCGAAAATTTCCGTTCCAACGGGTTATCCCATTTAAAGGTCTTTACAGCCTCCTCGTTGAGTATAAAATTATTGATATCCGACTCACCCTGGCTAAAGTTTCTACCTTGGGCCATTTCAATCTCAAAGAAATCAATAAAGCGGTTATCCACGGGCCATGCTTTTAGTAGAACTTGCTGCCCATCAACATTGCGACCCCAGACCATACCAACATAACCCGGTAGGAACTGGGTATAGCAATAGTCTGTGATTTGCGGATTTTTTATTAGTTCATTAGTAAATGCCTGATGGCTTTGCTGGAGCGTTTCATTCATAGATAGATAAAGTACACCCTCTTTTTCAATTCCCAGATCAAAGTTGTTCCAGAACCTGAGTTGCTTCTCTATGGTTAGCGATGATGCCACAAGAGCGATGGTGAAAATAAACTGAATAGTTATTAGTACGCTACGAAAGCCCTTGCCCTTAGCCGAGAAATACATCTTACCTTTCACAACCTGAGCCATTGGTGCAGAGGTAATGTAAAGGGCTGGATAAGCAGCTGCGATAATCCCAAATAGAGTGGCTCCCATAACAAAAAGTGGTATAAAAGACTCTCTGTCAATGAATGAAAGCCCGCTGATTTGGAAAAGATTTTCAATTCGTTGATAGGTTAGGTGATGAAGTAATAGTGAAATCCCCATGGCTACAAGTGAAAGCAATATTGCTTCACCCATAATCTGCCCTTGTGATTTCCACTTTTGCTCTCCCAATATCTGCTGAATGGAAAGCGATTTAGCCCGTAATGGAGCTTGCGATGTGGAGAAGTTGATAAAATTAACGGCGCTCATAATCAGTAGCATTACGATAAGTAGCATTAGCACATCAAGCACTCTTTCATTTATCTGGGCAAAAGTAAATCCTCGAGAATTAAAGTGAATTGTTTTCAATGGTATTAATTCAACCCTTGAGCCTTCGGGTGGATGACGTTCTTCAAGAGCATCAAGGAGTTCTACAATCCTCTCATCACTTGTGCTGCTCATCTTATCGCTGACTATTTCCTTTTTAGTACCTTTTCTCAATTTAAAGAATATGCTAAAACTCCATTCGGTCCAATCCTCTTCATATTCTTCTATATTAAAAGCAATGTAGGCATCGTTCTTGAAAGAGGTGTTATTAGGCATATCCTTCATTACTCCTGTAATAGTGCATGTATTGCCATTAACAAATAATTGCTCGCCCTCAACATCCGTAGTTCCGAAAATTTTATTGGCCAGAGATTCTGAAATTACCATATTGTTGGGCTTGTCTAGCACTGTAGTGGCATCGCCAATCAGTAGCGGGAAATTAAACATGCTGAAGAACTCTTTGGAGACCTGCATAGCATTGGCGTCTATCCCATCTTTTCTGGATTGTTCGGGTTTTACAAACAGAAGATTGGATGAGTACCAAGAAATGGCACTATTCTCGATTTCCGGTATCTCGTTTTTAATAAAATCACGCATAGGTACAGGTAGAGCACTACCCATACTGTGTTTAAACGACATTAGGTAAATATCATCCCCATCCTTATGGAAATTATCAAAACTTTTCTCGTACGAAACATAAAGCGTTAGCACAATAATTCCCAAAAAGGCAACTACCAGACTCATTAGGCTTAATGCCGATGATAACCGATATTTGGTAATGGTTTTTAGTATCTGTTTTAGTGTTCGCATATTTTTTTTGTTGTAAAACGGTCAACCTATATCAGTGAATGACACTCATTATCAATTGCTAATTGTTAATTGTACATTACTAATTGTTAATTGCTAATTGTTAATTGCTAATTGATCACCAACTTATCATTATCCCCAAAACTCTCATAACCCGAGGTTATCACCTGCTCGCCGGGATTGAGCCCCTCCAACACTTCGTAGTACTGCGGGTTCTGCCTCCCGATACGGATATTGCGCTTGGTAGCATAGCTGCCCGTAGGGTCAAGTACATATATCCACTGTCCGCCGGTGCTTTGGAAAAAAGTGCCGCGTGCAATCATTAGGGCATCCTGTGGTTGCCCCAACTCTAGGTTGATATAATAAGTTTGTCCTGTGCGGATATTCTCTGGCATCTCATTGGCAAATACCATATCAATCCTAAACTGCCCCTGCCGCACTTCGGGATATACCTTTTTTACAGTCAGCTCCCAGGTCTTTTCTTGCCGGCTTAGCGTGCCCGACAACCCGTGGCGCACACGGTCAATGTAGTGTTCGTCTATCATGGCTTGCACCTTGTAGTTAGTAAGCACGTTTATCTGCCCAATGCGTGCGCCCTGCCCAATGCTTTGGCCAATCTCCGCATCCAGCATACCCAGCTGCCCGTCAACGGGGGCTTTCACATTCAGATTCTCTAAGCGTTCGTACACCAACAGCAGTGTTTGGCGCATCTTGGCTAAGTCATCAGTCAGCTGACTCATTTCCGAAACCATGATTATTGAGTCGTTCCTTGCTTTCAGCTGGTTGATCTCTTGCTCCTGCTGCGCATATTCATAATCTTCTTTAGCTTGCAGGTAAAGTTCGGCAGCAATCAGTTTGTCGGCATACAATGCTTGTTGCTGTTCGTAGTTGCGTTTCTTCTTCTGTATCTCGAAATGCGTGGATAATAATTTGCGGCTTGTCTCTATCATCTGGTTTTCAAAGTTGATACGGGTTTGGCGGAGCATATTCTCCTTCTGCGCCAAGTCAGACTCGCTCGACATAATGACTTGATACAGCGTACGGTTCTCCAATTTCAGTATCACATCACCGGCTTTTACCATGGCACCTTCTTCAATCAGTCGTTCTTTCACGCGCCCGCCTTCCTCTGCATCTAAATAGATGGTAGAAATAGGCTCTACCTGTCCGTTGAGGCGGATATAGTCGTTGAACTGCCCTTCCTGCACAGCATTGATGGTAATCTTCTCACGGTCAACGCGCAGTGTTTTTGTGCCGGCAGTGGAAATGGCTTTATATAGTATAAAGGTCATCAGTAACCCTCCCACAATCCAGATGATGTGCTTGGTTTTTAGTCCCTTCTTTTTTTCGATTTTTCTATCCATTTTTCAACAATTTCATGTTTTAGTAAATCTTTTCACCCATATAAAACCGTATGGTATTTCCGGTCAGTTGAAGTTGCAACAGGGTACGCATTTTATCGGCTTCTGCCTGTGCCAATTGATTTTTCGCAGTGTAAAACTCAATTACATTAATTAAACCTTTCTCTAATTTCTTCTCCGCAATTGAAAATGCTGCAGCAAGAGCTTCCGTTTTTGCATTCAATTGCTCAAATTCCTTTGTAAAGGACTCAAGCCGTTGCAGGTCCTCAACAATTTGCTGATAAAGGGCTTGTTGTTCTTCCTGCTGATGATTCATTGCCATTTGTCGTTCCAATTTGGCTTTTTTCACTTGCGACATCCGGTCCCATCGTTCAAAAAGAGGAATTTGCAGACTCAAATAGAGGGATTGCGACATATTTTGCCTCCATTGTTCTTTGAAAGGGATGATGCGCATTGCAGTATTGGTCGGGTCGTTGGGGAAGAGCCTTTCCATACGGGAATCGGCAAAATTGGTATTAATGCCACCACCGGCTACTAAACGCGGTAAGAGTTCAGCCCGCACCATGGAGAGGCTTTTCTGAGAAGCCGCCACATCCATATCGGCAATTCTGGCCGATGGCATGGTTAGCAACGCTGCATTATATACGGTGTCAGCAACAACATTTAGAACATTCAATAGCTGTATATTGGATGTATTAATCTCCAATTCGTTGTTTTCTGGGAAGTTCATCAGATGTTTCAGCGAAAGCAGTGCCATTTCATATTGATTTACTGCTTGTATTAGCTGATGCATTTCTGAAGCCAACTGCGCCTTCATCTCCAATAAATCCGATTCGGCTTGTAAACCGAGTTCAATTTGTTTCAAGGTTTTTTTTGTATTCAGTTCACTCAGGTTAACTTGCTCTTTTACAATGTCTATTAGGCCTTTGAAGTAGATCACGTCGTAATAGCGGTTCATGATGGAAAAAGCGAGGTCAATCTCATTTTGTCGAGCATTTTCAGTGCTTATCAGATACTGCAACTTACTGAATTTAATGGTATTGATACGCGAAAACCCTTTAAACAGTTCGATTTGTGAGTCAAGATAAAAATTGTTTGAAAAGAAGTCTTCGTTTACAAAGGTATTGGTAGTGGGATCAATAGAACGGCCAAACTGCTTATAGGCTGTGGTGCCTGTGCCTACTACCGGTAAAAGGTTCCGCTGCGTCTGACGGTATTGCTCATTGCTGATTTCGCTCTCAATGATTTTGTTTGCCAAAGCCAAATTATGATCCATTGCGTAACGGATACATTGCGATAAATCCATTGTTTGTGCCATTCCAGTTACCAAAGCCATTATAAAGAAGCAACCCAAAAGAAAAATCCGTTTCATTCTATTCTTTTTAATTTCTAAAAGTAGAAAAATCGTGCCAAAATATTTGAATCCTGATTATCAATTGATTAGATTTATACAGCTCGCATCAAACTGTCTAATAATTAGACAACACCTGTCTAATATTTTGACAGCCTTGCACCTATCTTTGACATAAATATTTACAAATTTCATATTTTGCTGATTCATAGTTTATTGCAAATTGTTTAGTTTTGGGTGTCCCAGTATCAAAATCAGGAATCAGAGCCGCAAAACAATTATATTTGTTGGTTATTTCAACGATAAGTCCACTACAGAATCAAAATGGGAATTATTGATTTTCGGCTAAAGATCTTTTTGAATAGATAATAAACCAAACAATGACTTTCAACAATACCATGACTCCATGAATAAGAGAAATTTAGAATTTAAAGCCAGATTTGATAATGTCGAAAAATCTGAAAACCTTTTACTTACGCTTAACCCGGAATTCAAGGGAATTGATCATCAGACGGATACCTACTTCAATGTTGAGCATGGAAGGCTGAAGCTAAGGGAAGGCAACATTAAAAATTCGCTGATAAACTACAAAAGGGAAGATTATGTCGGTGCAAAGGAGTCGAGGGTGATTCTATACAGGCACACGCCCGATGCGGCTCTGAAGGAAATCCTTACAAAACAGCTCGGAGTTAAAGTTGTAGTGAAGAAAAAGAGGAAAATATATTTTGTTAAGAACATAAAAATCCATTTCGACTGGGTTGAACATCTTGGCAGCTTTATTGAAGTGGAGGCAATTGATGAAACGGGGAAATTCACCACAAATGAACTAAAGGAGCAGTGTAACAGATTTTTTTATTTCTTTGGACTGAAAAAAGAGAATATCATTGATAAATCATACAGCGATATGATCATGGAGATCAATAGCACCATTTAATATAAACAGAATTTATGTCGGAATTTATTGCCAACCATCTGGAGCATTATCAAAACCTTTACAACTATTGTTGCGGTATTGCCGAAGGCAGTGAAGGCAGGGCGCTTTACGACAAGTATCGTACAAATATTGAATCGGTTAGCCCTGAAGACACCATGCTCCTACTTGACGACCTCCTGCAGAAATACGATTTTGCACGGATCAAGAAAATAGTCGCCAAACTGATCAACATCTTTTACAAATCGCTGAACAGCCAGAAGTGGGAGAAGCCAAAGGAGGGCCATTTCCTCTACTACCTGATATTAGAGAACGAAAAAGCAAAAGAGCTGATCGAGGGGATCCGCGACATTATAAAAAAGTTGAACACTCTGCTTCCTGAAGCGGAACGTACCCGCCTTTTTACCGAAATGGGCAGGCTGATCGCCGAACTGAAATCGTATGAGCTGCACTATATAAAAAAGGAGAATATCCTTTTTCCCTACCTCGAGGCTACCTTTGCAAAATACCGTTGCATTCAGCTTATGTGGTCATTCCACGACGATTTCCGTAGTCTGATAAAGCAGCTTGAAGAGCTTTTGAAACACTCGTCACCCGATCTAAAACAACTGAACAGGGTTACCGCAGATCTATTCTTTGTGGTCCTACCCATTATGTTCAGAGAGGAGAAAATCGTTTTTCCGGTTGCATACCGCTCAATTCCACAATCTGCCTGGCATGAAATGATGCAGCAATCGCATGAAACAGGGTGGTGCTATATTCAGCCGCCGGCACAGCAAGCGCCTGCCGGTGATGCCTCTGCCCTTTCAAACGGATTTATTGACCTGTTCACCGGTGTTCTTACACGGGAGCAAATCATACTGCTGCTCGAAACCATGCCTATTGATGTAACTTTTGTAGATGAAAACGATACCGTCCGCTATTTCTCAGGTAGCGCCCACCGCATCTTTCCGCGCTCTAAAGCCATTATCGGGCGAAAGGTGCAAAACTGTCATCCGCCTGAAAGCGTTCATATGGTAACCCGCATCGTGGAAGCGTTCAGAAAAGGAGAAAAAGACAATGCCGCTTTCTGGATCAATCTCAGGGGAAAATTTATCCATATCCGATATTTTGCGCTCAGGGACAGTGACGGAACATATAGGGGCATAATTGAAGTCAGTCAGGATGTTACTGAAATTCGCTCTCTTGAAGGAGAACGCCGCTTGCTTGACTGGGAATAAAACTCAGGAAAAATATGAGCAACGCTATTTGTAACAGCCATTTTCCTAAAACTTATAAAACCTGACCCAATCAATTTCCATTTCCACCGGAAGATGATCGGGATTAATTGCTCCCACCCAATTGTCGACAAGCTGCATATCAAGAAGCTGTCCGGTACGCATCGCGAGCCTTCTAAAACCAGAGTCAGCTTTTATTTTTGTATAATCGTTTTCTGTCTGCTATTCTGAAAACCACCGGTAATACCTGATCTTTTAACACCTGTGAGGATGAGTTTTTAATAATATCAAAAATATTTTTTAGAACAACATAAGATCGCAGTTTAGGATCCAGTAAGACTAAAAAATTTCATGATCTTTCAACTTAATAAACACTGAAGTTACAATATAAGTAATCCGTCCAATCAAATAGTAATTATTCATAATAACAATCCCGAACTCTTCCTGGTATCATTTTTCTACTAAAATCACTATTTTTGTACCATCAATTACTAACAATTAATCTTTAAAATTTATGGGCAATCAAAAAAACAAAAAGAAACTTTTTTCTGTTTCAGGACGACCTATTGCTGAAAACCAAAATGTGAAAACAGCCGGTAAAAGAGGACCAATGCTGATGGAAGACTTTTGGTTTTTAGAAAAATTGGCACATTTCGACAGAGAGGTAATACCCGAAAGGCGTATGCATGCCAAGGGATCAGGTGCTTTTGGAAAATTTACCGTTACTCACGATATTACCAAGTATACGAAGGCAAAAATGTTTTCAGAAATTGGGAAGGAAACAGAAGTGTTTGTACGCTTTTCTACTGTTGCCGGCGAGCGTGGCGCTGCAGATGCCGAACGTGATATTCGTGGCTTTGCTATGAAATTTTATACCGAAGAAGGGAATTGGGATTTAGCAGGAAATAATACCCCGGTATTCTTTTTACGCGACCCATATCGCTTCCCCGATTTGAATAAAGCCGTAAAGCGTGATCCAAAAACAAATCTGCGCTCCAAAAATCATAACTGGGACTTTTGGACCTTACTGCCCGAAGCACTGCATCAGGTAACCATTACCATGAGTGAGCGCGGTATCCCAAAATCATACCGTCATATGAACGGATACGGAAGCCATACCTTTAGTCTGATTAATGCCAATAACGAACGGATTTGGGTAAAATTTCACTTTAAAACCGAACAAGGCATCCAAAATCTGACGGATGAAGAAGCTGCAGCAATCATCGCAACAGATAGAGAAAGCCATCAGCGTGACCTTTTTAACTCCATTGAAAAGGGTGAGTTTCCGAGATGGAAGCTGAAAATTCAGCTTATGACCGAAGAACAAGCTAAAAACTGTGCATTTAACCCCTTCGACCTTACAAAAGTGTGGTCGCAAAAGGATTTCCCTCTTATTGATGTTGGAGTACTGGAGCTGAATAGAAACCCTGAAAACTATTTTGCCGATGTAGAACAAGCTGCCTTTAACCCCGCAAATATTGTTCCCGGCATCGGATTTTCACCTGACAAAATGCTTCAGGCACGTTTGTTCACCTACGGAGATGCACAACGCTACCGCTTAGGCTTGAACCATTACCAGATTCCAGTGAATCGGCCCCGCTGCCCATTCCATAATCCATCCCGCGATGGAGCCATGCGAGTGGACGGCAATGAAGGCGATACATTGCATTATTTCCCAAATAGCTATGGCCAATGGGAAGAACAAAAAGAATATGTTGAACCGCCACTTCCATTGGAAGGCGATGCAGACCATTACGATTTCCGCGAAGATGACAATGATTATTATACCCAGCCCGGAAATCTGTTCCGTTTGATGACAAAAGAACAACAGCAGGTATTGTTTAAAAATACTGCCTGCGATATTGGTCCTGCCGAAAAATTCATTAAGAAACGCCATATCTCCAACTGCTACAAAGCTGATCCTGCCTACGGCAAAGGAGTAGCCGATGCGCTTGGAATCGATTTGAGCGAAGTGGATTTATCATAATCTATTAATACCATATAAGCATATCCGGATTATCAGAAATATTGTTCGGATATGCTTTTCTTTCTTCAGACATTGAAAATAGCAATTTATTATGCCTCAACTTGTTATATCTGCCCGTGAAGCTTCAAGCCTTTCCAATTTTCTGATTTCCTTTTGGCTTTATATTCCTCCCTCAGTAGCCTGATCTTTTCAAAATCCTGAATGCCTTCATTTAGCTTTTCAAATCGGATTGAAGGGAGAGGACCCGGATAAACCTGATAGGTATCGCCTGCAGGCCAGGCGGTAAAGCGACTGTCTTTCAGCATGGTTCCCCAGAAGACGTTGTACTCTTCGGTACCGACACTGTGGGTAAACATTTGCCCTATGCCGGAAGCTTCGTCATAATAGCTGAACTCAATTATCCAGGGGATCAAACTGTAGCAGTTTATCCTTCCGGTAATACCACAGCTCATTACAAAGTCAACATATCTATCAAACAAACTGTAATCAAACTCCTAGCTCCCGTCTCGCTTTTTAGTCCATTTCACCAGCCCGGGATAATCGTCATAAGTCTGATGGTTCCAGGGTTCATCCACAATGCTGGCAGTGATGGCTTTCTGACCAATACCTGCAAGCATGATATAGTAGTTTCGCATCAGGCTGAAGTGCTCATTGCTCCATAGGGACATATTGTGCACCCTTGCTATGGCAGCGGGATGCTGTCACAAATCCAGCTGAAACGACCTGTTTTTGCTGAAAGGAAGCGTTCTGTCAATAACGGTCAGTTCAATTTTCAACTTATGATCCCTGCCATCGGCTAAAACGGTAAGTTCTCCCTTATAAAGCCCCGGTGCTGCATCAACGGGTATTTGGATCCAAAGCCATACCGGCTGTGTATTCATTGGTGCTACAGATGAGCTAAATAGATCAGTACGTATGATATCTGCCACCAGTGATGAATCAAAATCGGCTCCTTTGCGGTAACCACAGCCATCCCGAAACTCATCAGTAATAACATATTGAACAGAACCTGTAAAAAATGCATCTATGCCAATGGTTCTGCCATTATCACCCTTCAAATCGCTCAGCAACCGGTTAAAGTTTTTCACCCCTTCTTTTGACCAAACCAGAAACTGAGTATTAACCTTTTCGTTCTTCCAGCCCCTTACCTTCCAGGTATCGCTAAAATGACCTGAAGGCGGCAACTGCTGCGGATATCTCACCGATGACGTACCAAAACCAATCTGAACATCATCTGGCTGTTGCATCCATAAATCACTGATCCGGGATTCGTTTAGCGTCGGTGGCTTTTGCAATTCGAGGCTTACATCCTGAGCAAAACCACTCCGCAGGATTGAAAAAATAAAAATAAACACCAGTATCCGGTTTATTGGAAATGATAAAGAGGTTATTTTCATAAACTTTCTTTTTCGAAATTTCACCAACGTATCAAGCATATTATTATATACAGCATTGAGCATCTTTCAGTTCAGATACCTGAATACTCAGAGTGATTTGTTGCCGGCAGTATTTATCTGTCAGACCAAAAATATAACTTTTTCAGAAAATGACATTACGCTTTCCCCTTCCAGATTATTATTGCCCCGATTTCAGAAATAAAAAAACGGACAACGGTGTAATTTTGTCCGTTGTCCGTTTTAAGAAAGGGAAAAGTCTTTTTTATTTAACCAGCTCAAAACGTGCTAGTGGTGCCATTCTTGCCTTATTCAGCGACAGATATTCACCGTCAGTTGAAAGATTATCGGCCTCACCAAGTACATTCAGGAGTTCTTTCTCAAGATTCTGATCCGGGCATGCCATCAAGGTGGACAGACCCTGACCAAAAATCACCCTGAATTCATTTTTAATTCTGTAATTAACCGAGATCAGGTTGCAGTTTGCCTTGGCTTCTACGCGTCTGTCAGCAGAATGGAAAACAATGTAATAGTTATCCGGGTCGTCTTCCACAGGTTTTCCGTAAATTTCAACCAATTTCCACTTTCTGTCTTCCACCAGTTGATTGCCTTCCTTGGCAAGTACATAATATGAAGCCAGATCACCGGTTATTTCATTTCCTTCCAGATCGAGATATCTCACTCGATTTTCTTCAACCTTAAATGTCGAAGATCTTTCATTTTCAGGTATTCCCTCAAGATGAACATTGTTCCCGTGCCAGTGGAATTTGCCTGTAAGTGTGTCGGATACAACAGGTTCAACACCCATATAAGTCGAAACAAGCATATAGGTATTGTCGTTATTCAGAGTAAGCTCGGTTTCTATACCTTGGCAATCAGCGCAAGGGAGCATTCCGGAATAAGTTCCCTGCCAGTCTATAGAGATTTCAGCACTATGTTCATCAATTATATCTGATTTAGCAGATTTATTGTTGTTAGCACACGAAAATGCAGTAAAGGCAACAATCACTATTACTACAAACATTTTTATCTGTTTCATTTTATAAAGATTTAATTGATTTTCAAAGTCAATAATTTTTTCAAAAAACCTGCAATCGCTTTTTACAACAACAGTGCCACAATCTTTTGTTTTGTATGAATGGCTTAAACAAGCCTTTTGTTTTCAGACAGTTCCTGATTGAAAACCTGATCCATAGACCTGCCGATCCACATCTGAGGGGTATCCAGATCAAAAATTCGGGCAAGATTGAACTGCATCATGCTTTCGACGAAAGAACTGCCACTTCTGATGTTATTGCTGGAAATGATAAACGGGGTTTCCATCTCACTCATGGTTTTTCCTCCATGACCCTTATTAACACCTCCATGGTCGGAAGTAATAATAACAATACTGTTTTCATAAATTCCGGTATCTTTCATTGCCTGTATGATCCTGCCAACATAAGTATCAAGCTCTGTCAGTTTGGCATAGTATTCATCTGATTATTTTAAGGTTTTAACATATTTCGAACTTCATAAAACCCAAAACACTTTGATATTATTAATGCGACCCACTAGTCTGATCATTTTCTAAACAGATCAATGACCAGTGCAGGAAAATCCATGTCAGTTATAAACATACCGTAGCCAGTAAGCCGTAAAAAGGGCAGGAATGTTTTAATCAGCAATCATTATTTTCAGATTTTTACTGACAGGGTTATCTGATTGACCTTCAGGTATGGCATTAAAATGCAGAAGATAATTTCCTGCTTTTAAGATGTTTCCGGTATTTAACTCAAACTGGTAAGTTCCTTCGTTAAGCTTATTTTCCTGAAGCTTTAGCACTTCCTTTCCTGAAATGTCAGTTAGACGAATCATTGTTTCAGAAAGAACCGGTATTTCGACTTCAACAAAAAACCTGCTTTTTGAAGGGTTCGGAAAAGTCTTCAAAACATAATCTTCCGCTAAAACAAAAGGAGCATATTCAAATTTCTCAACTTTAACTTCTTCTGCATTATAATTGGCAACTATTATTTCTCCCCAAGTAAGGTCTGTAGCAGGGTTATTAAGGGTAAATAGCCTGATCCTTCCCGATGGAAATGGCTTATTGTCAAGGCTGTATACCAAACCCACAAGTTTCCCATCCACAATTGCCTCAGCAAATTTATATCCACTTAGTAATAAATTCAGATTATTGGTTTGAAGCCCATTTATTTCAAACTGTAATCCGGCAACAGTGCCGTCACTTTGAAAATCAATACCATCTTTGTTTAGGAATATTCTGGATGTTTTTGAATTTAAAATCGTTGTAGTTTTATTATTAAGTATGATATTAACTGTTCCTACCGCATCCAGAATATTAATTGTACCATCATTGTTAATATCAGCATTGTCAAAACAGAACGAAGCCGGGTTCTGATCAAGTATGTAGGCTATTATGGTAACAATGTCCAATATATTAACTATACCATCACAATTGGCATCGCCGTGTAATATCTGACTTTCGCCGGTAGTCCATACCGCTTCCCAACCGGGAGCATTATAAAAAGCATCGGAGCGAAAAATCACCATCATCTGGCCGGTATTTGAAGTTACTGGTGGTGGAATAGTATTCCCAGAAAACTGTCCAAGTATCTGATTACCTGGGATCTGCATTATCTGGACATAATCTTTTTCTGGCTCTGTGTTCAATGCTGTAAAATACAAAGTAACACTATCGGCACCCGGAGGTTTAATAAACCATCTGCAAAAACTATTATGATTATAATTCTGATCACCACTTCCATCACTAAAAACACCTTCAGGCTCAAGTACAGTTGTAAGTCCACTGCAATAAACCGGCAGGGTGCTTGTAAACTCTGCCAGCCATCCCGGAGCAGTACCATTGGCATCGGTTACAAATTTTATAAACATACGACTACCTGTTGTAGTAACCGATGTAGGCAAAGTATTACCGGAAAACGATCCTAATATCGGTGCGGTTTCGTCAGAACCATTATAAACAGTTACAATGTCATTTGTGAGTGTATTGAATTTCAAAAAATTAAGAGTAATTGAGGTAACTGAATCCGTTGGAGCTATTAGCCATCTATAATCAGCATTATTAAGATAATTATGTATAGGACCACTTCCATCTTCAATAGTTCCACGCATAAATGGAATTATATTAGTTTCTCCATTAGTATTATAGTAGGGGTAATTTGTTGAAGGTGGGTAGAAATTACGTATAGTTTGCTGCCAGTTGCTAAAAGGAGGTGAATTCCCCGGATTAAGGTTATTGAGATGGTAATAACCGTCGTAAGCCCCACCCCATCCCCAGTTGAAATGGAAATTAACATCATTGCCAACCTGCTGATAACCATCACATAAAAAAGCATGACCACTATCATTACTATGTCCGGCGTAATATAAAGGATAACCCTGATCAAGCTGACCCTTAAGCATGATTACCCAATTATCATAAGTATACGAGCTGCGTGAAGCTACACTTATCTGACTATTATACCTGAAGTAATTATATGCTGCAGAAGGTACAACATCGCTAACCGCTCCTGAGCCGTTGGGTGAATAATGCATATTCACTGCAATACCACAATGATACTGTATTTCTGACATTGCATGTATAGAATTTCCACCAGCAGTTCCAAGGGAAGTAAGCATGGCATCCCACTGATAATATGTCTGTCCAAAGTTAGCATACAATGGTCCGTAGGAACTGTAATGAGTTTTTGAACCCTGTCCAACCTCAGGATAACGATAGTAATACATGATCATTGACATTGCTGTGGCAACACAACCCGCATAAACATGACCTCCTGGTCCGGCAGGATCCTCAGGACAAAGTGCGTTGTACGGGAAGTCCTGATTCCATGGTGTTATAATTAAAGGGTCAAGGTTTGTAATAGCGTCAGTATCGAAAGACCTTATTGTACCGCTTTTCAAAAAACTCCATTCAGCCTTATCAGTACTGGAAGCTTCAAGGTTCATACGAATTCCGGTTGCAGCTTCTTCAGCAATGTTATTTATAAAACCGGCAAAAGCTTCCGGGTGATCCTCAGTAGAGTAATTTCCTTTAAATGCATAACCAATTATCGGTTTCAGAATATCATCAGCCGAAACAATAACAAAACCGCCATCAGCAAAATTCACTGCATAATATACCGGCAGGTCTTCATAATATCTTACGACAACATTGGCAACATTAAGGTTAAAATCATTATTATCAGCAAAAATATTTAGGCGTTCAACCATAAATGTCAGAGCCACAGTACGGGCTTCTTCCTGTTCAATCTTTTCTGCTTTAAGTTGTGTACTAAAGCAAAACATCACAAGAAGTAGAATTGATAATTTTTTAATTTTCATTGGTGACATTGGATTTAAATTAAAGAACATATGTTTTTTTCATGCATTGAAGATTTTTCAGTTAAATGCTCACTACCGGAAGTCTGCCAATTTCAGAATTCTCAACCCCACTCCCGGTAGTTTAGGATCAAAGCATTTTAATAATCATGCTTTCAGTTAACAACAATATTAACGGTTGCAATGACATCCAGCACATTGATTATTCCATCTTCGGTTACATCAGCATTTTCAAAACAGAAAGGTTGCGGATTTAGACCGGAAACATAATTTATTATTGTAATAGCATCAATAATGTTTACTATTCCATCGCAGTTTGCATCACCGGGAACAACTGATGGCAGTGCTTCACCATGAAAATTAATATCATCAAGTCCCCAGCCATTTATATTGTAACTATTCGCTCCATTAGCGCGAAATCGTACCTGAAATTCATGACCGGCCATACCATTTAAAAGCTGATTGGTACGGACAAATTGAACTGTACCACCGGAATTAGTCAAATTCTCAAGTAAAATCCAGTCGTTACTGCCTATGGTCTTGTATTCAACTGCCATTTGTTCTACAGTGGAAGTACTGTAATTATTGATATACAATTTAAAGTCCAGTTTTATATCAGAAAAACCAACTGCGCTGATCAGAGGACTGACAAGCGAATAGGAATAATTGGTTATTGACGGGCTCCAGCCAAAAAATGCATTGGGCGCAGTACCTGAGGGTGGTGTATATGAAGAACCGAAGCCCCAGTTACCCTGACCTTCAGGGAAAGTCCAGCAACTGACTGACGGTGTTCCAAAAGGCTCAAAATATGGCAAACTGAATATATCGCAAAGCGTTGTAAACGGAGCAGGGCCTGCCCAGGCACTTATCTGATTATCAGGATAATGACCTCTTACATAAAATTCATATCCGGTTACAGGTGTCAAACCGGTAAGTTGGTAAGTCATTGTAGTAAGATCCTCTACTATTGTGCCTTGCGAAGGAGTAAATCCTGCAAGACCCCAGCTTACATCCCAAATTGCTTCATCGCCTCCAGGCATCCAGTTTAGCTGGGCAGAGGTGGCTGTAACTGAAGTAGCAGTGAGATTCTTAGGAGCAGAATAAGCAGCAGGGAATGGAAATGTAATAAAGTCTATCCAGGCTTTGTCGCTTCCACCTGAAACTGAAACATCCTTGGAATATGTCCAGCGAAAAGTTTTATATCCCGCAGTGACCGGAAAACTAACTTCTGCCCAATCCATATTGCCCGACCACTGTGCTTGCAGCTGGTCATTAATATAAAAACTCAGAAAATCATAATTAGCCTCACTTGAAACCTTACGGTAAAAACTAATTAATCCTTCAGTATCTGTCTCCATTATATATATCATTGAAGATGTCTGGCTATTGCCAATAGTACCTGAGCGGGCAGAATAGGCTCCATCCCATGCCGTAGTATTGTCTATTATCCACGGAAGATTTCCGCTGAATGTCCATCCTTCAGGAAACTGGCCATCCTCAAAACTAACAGCATGTGCTTCATGCAACTCAAAATCCACAACAGTATTCTGTAATGTTACGCTCACCTCTTGAATAACAGTAAGATAATCAATGGCATATACACGGAAATTATAAATGTTTTCATAAATCTCAGGTATTATATATTGACCTGCCGCATTGGTATGAACCGGTTCAAGTGGGGTTCCCATAACCTGGATTGTGGCATTCTCAATAGGTAAACCGGTATCGGCATCAGTAACTGTTCCGGTTACAGTAATAACCTGGCTTGGAACTAATTCTACGTTAAGAACAGTTTGACCCAGATTATTGATGTTAACATTGGTAAATGTTTGTGAAATATACCCAAAGGCTGAGAAAGTAACCGTATAATTACCATTGGACAATAACCTGTAATATCTGCCAAATGCTTCATCGCTTTTGTATGGATCGCGATACATTCCGGTATTGTCAATTACCGGAATATGTATTTCAGCCACTACCGGTTCACCAGTTACTGAATTGGTCACATGCCCTGTAAGCGTTGATTTATCGGTTCGGGCAAGTAATAGTAATGCAGCCTGCAGATTATTCTGGCATATTACTGGAACCTGCGCAGCAGGAGGTATAAACTGAGTTGCCAATTCTACTGTATAGCAAAAAATTCCATGCTTTCCATAGGCGTAATCATTTAAAACTCCACCATGAGGATAAAGCTGCCATGAAGGCTCGGGATAATACGTTCCTGATCCCTGGCTTGGAATTGCCTGTGCCAATGCGGTGCCAAGTGCTGCCATTGCAATATTATCAGGTACAATGGCATTGCTTTCATAACCATAAGGCCATAATACCAGTTCACCATAAGTATGATATGAAATACCAGAAACAAAATGACGAGAATCAATTAAATCACGCAAAGCCACTATTTCAGGTTCTGACCATGCTGCCGGACCACAATAGGTTTCATCACTTGGCGAATGACTTGCATTAACACCCCATTGCCAATCGTAATTACGGTTCAAATCAACTCCATCATAGCCATTCAATGTTATTTGTCCATTACCATCGTTATCCCTGATATTTTTTCGCCAGCTTGTATTTATCTGATCTATTACTATTTTATGACCGTCAGGGTTTACATTTGGTATGAACCAGATTTCTTTGGTATTGATATGATTTGTGATTTCCGGGTTCACACCATAATTCTGTAACAAATGATTTAAAACATGAAATGTAACTTCAACACTTAGTGGCTCGCGTGCATGATGCAAGCCCATGTAAAATACAGCCGGTTTATCTTCGTCAAGCTCAACATTCGAGGTTACTTTTAAAGCCCAGATATCATGCTGATAGTTTACATAATTATTGTTTCCGGCATTATAGTATTCCTTCCCGCGCGTATCTCCGATATCATATAATTTACATATAGTTGGATGATCAATTACCATTTGCTGAAGTTCGGCAAGAGATTCAGCATATGTCCGGTAACCCGGTAAACCATCGGCAGAAACCAGATTGGCAGCCATTTCAGCTTCGGTTTGAAATAATCTAAACCGATAACCCTGTGCCAGCAGATCAGAAAATTCATTTTTACTAACCACAAGATCAAGATATTCGGCAGGGCGGTACGATGCGATATCGTAATTATTGGTTGCAAAATATTTTACCTGTTCAGGCTTTGGATCCTCAAGCCTGATAATCACCTTATCCTGTGGATAAGCGATTGAGACAAAAAACAACATTGTCAGAAGAGCAAAAAATCTTTTCATAACTTTTAATTAATTGATTATACGAGATTTATGAGATATTAAAAAGGTTTAAGCAAGCTTATATCTTCTAATAATTAAAACCAAAATAAGATATTTCACAAAAGTATATGTTATTGAATTAACAAGTTCGCAAAAAACAAATTAATTACAAACCGTTATACAAGAAATTGTTTAATAAACAAGGATCAGTTTTATCACGCTAAATTAATGACAAATGATTCGGAATTGAAAATAAATTTCAATCCTTACTAATATCCAAAACTCAATAAAAGCAAAATGTTGAAAACAAGCTTTTAATTCTTTTTAGCCTGTTTTCAACATTTTTATCAGTTTATTAAAAATTAATTAATCAATAATTTTATATTCTTATGAATCACATCTTCCATAGTATCCAATGGACAGGCAATTAATTGAATGGTATAAATGCCGGATTTGAATATTCGTCCTTCATTAGCCACAAAATTATAAATACCCTTATCATATGACTTCTCTGTAATTATAGAAACGACTTTCCCGTGCATATCATAAATCTTTATTGATACCCATGAAGAAATCGGGACTATAATAGAAATATTTGTCACACCATTCGATGGATTTGGATGTGCATTTAGTTGAAATTCACCGGAAAACAAATCTTTGCCTTCTGTAAAATGTTTTATGACCCTAACTTCTTCAGCATTTAAATTGCCTGCAATAACAGATCCAAGTTCTACGCTATGCGATTCGTTATTGAAACTCAACAAATTTATTCTGCCGGCAGGGATCGGTGTATTATCAAAACTGAAAATCATACCAATAAGTTTGTCATCTTTAATTGCAGTAACAAACTCATATCCTTTTAACAAAAATTCAGGAATTTCAATACTAAGACCACTAATTTCAAACTGAAGTCCGGCAAGGGTTCCATCGCTTTCAAGTTCAATACCCGAACTTCCAAGATAAATATTGGCTGTAGCAGAATTAAATTCATATCCCGATGATTTCTTACCATTAAGTATAATGTTAACAGTTCCAATAACATCAAGTATGTTAATTATTCCATCTTCAGTAACATCAGCGTTTTCGAAACAGAAAGGATGCGGATCATTACCAGCTATAAAATCAACAATGGCAATAGCATCCAGTATATTTACGATTCCATCACAGTTAGCATCACCGGGAACAACTGATGGCAGTGCTTCACCATGAAAATTAATATCATCTAGCCCCCATCCATTTATATTATAGCTGTTTGCTCCATGGGCACGGAATCGTACCTGAAAATGCTGACCAGCCATTCCATCAAGTAATTGATTGGTGCGGTTAAATTGTGCTGTACCACCTGAATTAGTAAAATTTTCAAGTAAGATCCAGTCGTTACTGCCTATTGTCTTATACTCAACTGCCATTTGTTCTACAGTGGAAGTACTGAAATTATTGATATACAATTTAAAGTCTAGTTTTATATCAGAAAAACCTACTGCACTGAACAGAGGACTGACAAGCGAATAGGAATAATTGGTTATTGACGGGCTCCAGCCAAAAAATGCATTGGGCGCTGAACCTGACGGGGGTGTATATGAAGATCCAAAATTCCAGTTACCCTGACCTTCAGGGAATGTCCAGCAACTGACTAAAGGTGTTCCAAAAGGCTCAAAGTATGGTAAACTGAATACATCGCAAAGGGTTGTAAACGGTGCAGGACCTGCCCAGGCACTCATCTGATTGTCAGGATAACTGCCTCTTACATAAAACACATATTCAGTTATAGGTGTCAATCCGGTAAGTTGATATTGAGTACTAGTAAGATTTTCAATTATTGTGCCTTGTGAAGGAGTTGTTCCTGCCGGACCCCAGCTTACGTCCCAAATTGTTTCGTCGCCGCCGGGTAACCAGTTTAGCTGTGCTGAGTTAGCCGTAACTACAGTAGCCGTCAGGTTTTTAGGAGCAGAATATGCTGCCGGGAATGGCAGAATGATAAAGTCAATCCAAGCTTTATCGCTTCCACCTGAAGCTGAAACGTCCTTAGAATAAGTCCAGCGGAAAGTTTTCACTCCGGGAGTAACCGGAAAACTAACTTCTGCCCAATCCATATTGCCTGACCATTGTGCTTGCAGCTCGTCATTAATGTAGAACCTCAGAAAATCATAATTAGCCTCACTTGAAACCTTACAATAAAAGCTTATAACTCCTTCGGTATCTGTTTCCATAGTATATATCAATGAAGATGTCTGGCTGTTGCCAATAGCACCTGAGCGGGCAGAATAAGCTCCGTCCCATGCTGTTGTATTGTCAATTATCCAGGGAAGGTTGCCACTGAAAGTCCATCCCTCAGGAAACTGTCCATCCTCAAAACTAACAGCATGTGCTTCATGTAATTCAAAATCCACAATATTATTCTGAGGGTTAATAGCTATTTCCTGACTTACTGTAAGATAATCCATGGCATAAACACGGAAAGTGTAGGTATTTTCATAGATTTCAGGAATTATGTATTGACCTGATGCATTTGTATGAATCGGTTCAAGCGGGGTTCCCATTACCTGTATTGTAGCGTTTTCAATCGGTAAGCCAGTATCAGCATCAATGACGGTTCCGGTTACTGTAACAACCTGTGCCGGAACTAACTGCATGTCAAGAATAGTTTGATTCAGATTATTGATGTTAACATTATTGAAAGTTTGTGATATATAACCAAATGCTGAGAATGTAATTGTATAATTGCCATTGGGCAACATTCTGTAATATGTGCCAAATGCTTCATTACTCTTGTATGGTTCACGATACAATCCTGTATTGTCAATTCCCTGTATATATACTTCAGCTACCACAGGCTCACCTGTTACTGAGTTGGTTACATGCCCTGTAAGTGTAGATTTATTCACTCTGTTCAGCAAAATAAGTGCAGCCTGTAAATTATCCTGACACACCTGTATTACCTGAGAAGCTGGAGGTATAAACTGAGTAGCAAGTTCAATAGTATAGCAGAAAATACCATGTTTTCCGTAGGCATAATCATCTGTACCCCCTGAAGCAGGATACAATGCCCATATAGGTTGCGGAGTATAGGTGCCTGAACCAAGTTTTGGAATTGCATTCCCCATAGCAGTTCCCAAGGCTGCTAATGCAGTGGCATCAGGAGCTACTGCGTTTGATGTATACCCATAAGGCCATAAAACAAGTTCGCTGTAAGTATGATATGATATACCAGCAACAAAATGACGGGCAGCCAATAAATCGCGAATTCCAATTAATTCAGGTTCTGAAAAAGGTTCTGGTCCACAATAGGTTATATCTGACGGGTTTGTACTTGTACCTTCTTCTCCCCAATGCCATGAATAATTTCTGTTCAGGTCAACACCATCAGGATAATAAAAACTTCCATTCGTTATTTGTCCGTTGCCGTCGTTATCCCTAATATTTTTTCGCCAATCGGTATTTATCTGTTCAATAACAATTCTGTGACCGTCAGGATTAACAATGGGGATAAACCATATCTCCTTACTATTAATAGCTTCTGTGATCTCAGGGTCAACACCATAATTCTGCAATAAATGGTTCAATACATAAAAAGTAACTTCAGTACTGAGCGGCTCACGTGCATGATGCAGCCCCATATAATAAATCGCCGGCTCATCTTCGTCAAGTTCAACATTATCGGAGACTTTAAGTGCCCAGATATCATGCTGATAGTTCACATAGTTATTATTTCCGGCATTATAATATTGCTTTCCTCTGGTTTCACCAATATTATATAGTTTACAAATATCGGGATATGTATTCTCAATTTGCTGTAACTCAGCAAGGGCCTGAGCATAAGTCCGATAACCAGGAATACCTTTTTCAGGTTGCAGATTGGCAGCCATTTCAGCTATGGTCTGATAAATCCTGAAATTATATCCTTGTGATACAAGATTCTGAAACTCACTGGTAGTTACTACCAGATCAAGATATTCACCAGGTCGTACAGAGGCAATATCATAATTATTTGTTGAGAAATATTTCACATCTTCAGGCAGCGGTTTGTCGAGTCTGATAATGACTTTATCCTGCCCAAAAAGTGTAACAACAATAAAAAAACCAACAAAGAATAATATGAGTTTTTTCATGATTTAAAATTTAATTTGATAAATGAAAATTGAAGTTATTAACTGATAAGTGAATATATCATAATTTGTTCACACTAAAGTCCCAAATAAATAATCGTCGGGTAGTTGCTAAAAAACATCTACCCGACGATTCAATATATTCTAAAGTAAACTATTAATTAGTAACAACCAGTTTCTGACGTTTTATAATTATAGTCTCAGCTTCATTTTTTGGTGAAGCCTGAACAGTCAGAAAATAAATACCATTACTGAGGTTACTGTTAATATCAAAGGTAAAAGTTCCTTCCTTCAAATAGCCTTCATGAATCCTTGTAACTTCTCTGCCCATAATGTCAGTAATTTTAATTACAGTTTCAGAAGCACATGGTATATAAGCTTCAATACGAAACTTACCTTGTGAAGGATTTGGATATGCATTCAGAGTATATTCTCCGGCAAATAGATCAGTGTTTCCTTCAATATGTTTAATAACCTTAACTTCTTCAGCATTCAGGTTGCCGGCAAGCACTGAAATCCACTCAGTGTCGGAAGTTTCTTTTTCAAAGCTGAAAAGCTGGATTTTTCCGGCAGGGATAGGTGTGTTGTCAAAACTGAATATCATACAAAGAAGCTTATTATCTTTCATTGAAGTAGCATACTCAAGGCCTTTGGGTAAGAATTTCAGATTTTCAGCATTCAATCCTGAAATCTCAAATTGCAGACCTGCCAGTGTTCCATCACTTCTGAGCTCTATTCCATTGCTATTCAAATAAATATGAGCTGTTTCCGAATCCACTCTGTAAGGAGAGGTTTTCTTGCCATTCAATACTATGTTAATTGTAGCAATAAAATCAAGCAGATTAATAGTTCCATCCTCATTTACATCGGCATTATCAAAACAGAATGGCTGAGGATCTCCTCCGGTTACAAAACTAACAATGGTTATACCATCAAGCACGTTTACTACTCCATCGCAGTTTGCATCGCCCGGCAATACTGATGGTGCTTCAGTACCGTGAACAACCACATCATCAAGTCCCCATCCGTTTATATTATAACTATTTCCGCCATGAGCGCGGAAGCGCACCTGGAATAGTTGTCCGGCAACTCCATCAAGAGGAAGGTTTGTACGATTAAATGAAGCTGTACCACCACTATTGGTGAAATTTTCTACCAAAGTCCATTCAGTACTATCGAATTCTTTATATTCAACTGTCATCTGCTCAACAGTAGAAGTGCTGTAGTTATTGATATATAATTTGAAATCCAGTTTGATATCCGTAAATCCAGTAGCACTCATAAGAGGGCTGACCAATGAATGTGAATAATTTGTTATTGACGGACTCCAGCCAAAATATGCATTAGGTGCACTACCTGATGGTGGTGTATATGAAGAACCGAAGCCCCAGTTACCCTGTCCATCAGGGAATGTCCAACAGCTTACTGACGGACCTCCAAAACCTTCGGTAAACGGCAATGTAAATGTATCACACTGTGTTTGAATCGTAACCGGACCATTCCATGCACTGGTAGTTGTAGGATCGCAATAACTTCTTACATAAAAATCATACTCAGTTATAGCCTGCAATCCGGTTAAAAGATACGGAACCTCAGTAATATTTGAAACTAATGTTCCGGAAGTGGCGGGATTAAACCCTTTAGGTCCCCATATAAGATCCCATTCGTCTTCAGTACCTCCGGGCGACCAGTTTAACAGAGCAGTAGTTGATGAAGTTGAAACAACCTGGAGGTTCCTGGGAGAAGGACAAGCAGCAGGAGTAGGGAACACAATATAATCAATCCATGCACAGTCGCTTCCTGAAGAAACTGATCCGTCTTTCATATATTCCCATTTAAAAACTTTAAATCCAGGTGTAACCGGGAAAGCTACCCTGGCCCATTCCTGAGTGCCTGACCACTGTGCAGCAACCTGATTATTTATATAAAACTTAAGGTGGTCATAATTATTTTCAGAGGACACTCTACGATAAAATGAAATAGTATCATCTGCTCCAACGTCATATTCAAGTATAAGCTGAGTAGACTGGTTATGAGAGATTGCGCCCGATTTAGCAGCATAAGTACCTTCAAATGCACCGGTATTAGTTATTGTCCATGGCAAATTCCCACCTGACATCCATGTAAATGATGAAAAGTCACCGGTTTCAAAATCTTCAATAATCAAACCTACCTTAATGACAAAACTCTTGTTTGCTGTATAAACTCCGGAGCCTACATTATAATTGATTGTAATAGGAGTACCTATAGGAGCATCATCAGAAATGGTTACTGTAAACACAGCGTCCTCCGACTGATTTGGATCAAGAGTGGCAAAACTTACCTGTCCAACATCTATGGTAACATACGGGCTTGAACATGTAATAACACCTGAGACATTAGTAGCCTGGCTATGCCCTTCATTTAAAGTAGGAATTATTAAATCAATTGTTTCTCCCGGATCTGGCTGACCATTATTATTACCAAGAGGATCAGAAACAGTGAGATTACCAATAACAAAGGAAGGTGCATAAGCCATCAGACTGAAATTGCTCTCCCAGGTTTCTGTTCCACTTGTCATTGTTACTACAAATGGGATAACAAAATTATCGGGAATTTCATCGCTAACATCAAATGCAAAAGCATTTTGCATACTCACTATCTCATCAGGCTGAATAGTACCAAAGGCATGTGAATTATCAGTAATAGTAACATATTGTGATGTGGTGCTCAAAGTTGCCGTTACATCGACAGCCGGATCAAGACCAACATTTTTCAATGACATATCAAGAATGATTGATTCGCCATAATCAATTAATCCATTGTTATTACCCTGCGAATCATTAATGACGCTTTGATTATAAATAACATATGGTCCATCGGGAGGAATTATTTCGAGAAGGGCTTCGTAACGGTAATAATTTTGAAGAGTAATTGTTACAAGCAGATTGTTTCCGGGAACCTGCGGTGGAATTGGAATAGAAACCGGCATTCCTGTTCCTTCTCCAACACCAATCAACTCACCATTAACTGTCAGGCCTATCAAAGCTCCCGGATTGGCAGTAACTTCAAATACGTCCAAACCACTGAGTAAAACAGGCATGTGGTTCACAGTAAGTTGCTGAGGCATTTCGGTATAAACTGTACTGAAAGCATCACCATGATGGTGGAACAAATAATAAGTAATTTGTTTATGTTCTGGGTTGTATGGCCAGTTTGACTGTTGTAGGAAATATTTACCTGCAGTGTTACCAAAAGCCGGTAAAATGTCACGCGAAGGAGGCGTGGTCCCATAAGCAGGCATAAAATCAGGCCACATATTATCCATAAGTCCCCAAACATAAACGTCGTTAACAAATGAATAAGAAGTCTCGCTGGCAGCGGTAACACTTAAAGCACCTTTTTGATGTCTGTGGAAAGCTTCTGTAAAACATTCTCCTGAAATATTGAATTTTCCAGTAAGACAGTTGATTGAAAACACGTGTGTCAAATCATCATTATTGAGTCCTGATAAATGTGTATTTCCATAATCGGGCTCTCCCCATCCATATTCATAGCCATGGTCACGGTGCATGATCATATAAGCCCCGGCATTAATAGCCTGATTAATAGTTGTAGCATTAGCACCCCAGCCAAAGTTATTGAGATGAGCAGGTGTTGCCGGAATATAATTTAAACCATTAGGTCCAAAATAATTCACAATCATACTTGTGTTTGGATTTGACGACCAGGATGATCCTGGAGAACCACTATAAATATTATTTTGACGCAATGGTTGTTTTCCGAGTTCATATTCCCAGAAACCATTAACTATCTCAGAACAGAGCTGGAACCAACGCTCAGTTTGCCAGCCCATAGCAGTAATAGGTACATTATAATAATTAGCATTGGTTGAGGGAGTTCTTTCATAATTCAAGAACTTGGGCACCATGATCTGTAAATCGGCAGCATGACGAGCTGTAATACGTGCAAGAGTTATATCAGGCAGATGATTATTGTTCATATCACCAAAATACACATCTGATATATATGCCGGACCATAAGGATGGTCGTTTCTTGTTTCGCTGGTAATGGTACTTCCTGTAGTTCCATAGTCAGCCATTAACAAAACAGCAGCTGGTGCTATATCCCAGTTGTTATAAGCATTGCTGATATAGTTTTTTATTTGTACATGATTGTTCCCACCAATTTCTGCAGTTGTAACGACCTGCGTTCTGATTCCCTGTCTGTTACGGAATTGCTTGATTGAGTCGCCCCATGCAATAAAAACAGGATCATTAGGCACCACAACAATGTATTCGTAACCGGTAGTACGGTTGTTAATCATGTTGTTATAGCGTGCTGAATAATCAATTTCCGGTAGTGCATCGCTGTTCAGTATCATATCTTTCAAAATAGGATCCCACCAGCGGTTACGAAGCCGGTTATCACCATATTGGCTATTTCCGCCTTTAAAGTTAACCTCAATATCAATATCATGATAAATAATAAGCTCCTTGGTTACAGGGTTGTACTGAAATGGTGTAATGCCAAGCATTACCACATCAACTCCGCGAATAGTAGTAGACTCTGACAAACTAAATGGTTCAGCTGGATAAAAGGCATTGAGACCATATATTGACATGTCTTTTTCATACCTTAAAGGAGAATCATCACTCGCAACAGGTATATTGGAAGACGGAAGCAAATCAATATTTTTCACAATTTCTTTTCTTACTGCATTTACTTTTAATGTAGCAGAAGCCCCCTGAGGAATAGCAATATATCTACCATTACCTGGTAAACTAGGTGCACCTTCCTGACCCGGAAGAATTACACCTTCCATTTCGATGGCTTTCAATACATTTCCATCAGTTTCAAAGTCGAAGAGTGATAGATGAGTAATTGAGTGTACTACCCTTACTCCGGAATTATCATGCCGTGTAAGGTTAAATCCATTATTCCCCCACGCATCGGGGAAATTGTACTCAACGCGTTGGCCAAAAACTGGCGATAACATTAAAAACATTAGTATTAATGCTAATGTTCTGTTCAATAAAGTAGCAATTCGCATAAAATAAAATTTGAGGGTGAATAAAATGCTGAGAATCAGCTTGATAAACAATACCGCAAAAATACAAATAATAATTGAAACAATAACATTTCATTAACATAAATTTATAATAAACTCATTTAATTGTTTGATTATATAGGAATTATGGTTTTTATAATATTACTGCAAAAAGAAATAGCATCCTGCCAAAAAGAAAACAATTGAATTAAGCTATATTGCTCATTTTCATGATTTGTATAAATTAATTCTTATGATCCGGAATAATTTCGCCTGACTGTCGTTTTTGAGATAATACTTTTACAGAACAATATTATACAGATAATCGTTATATATCCGGATTTTTAAATTAACTTCTGAAAACAAAACTATTAAATAATCAAATTATGAAACGGACTCTTTTGATTTTAGCAACTTTAATTACAGCAAGCACGCTCATGGCACAGGAAGTTCTTTTGAGAAAAGATGATAAAGTAGTGAACTTAGGTATTGGATTGGGAAGCACTTTTTACAGCGGCGGTTTTTATACAACCCAACTTCCTCCTATATCTGCTTCTTTTGAATTAGGATATATTGATGATGTGCTTGATATTACAGATCTAACATTAGGATTGGGTGGCTATCTTGCTTTCTCAAAAGCCAAACAGGAATGGACAAATCCCTCAATAGGTCTCTATGGGTATGAATACACATATTTCATCCTGGGAGGCAGGGCACTACTGCATTATCCCTTGGTTGACAATCTTGATACTTATACCGGTTTAATGTTGGGTGCCAGAATTAACAGCAGCCAGTCATTCGGAACCCCCGAATCATCTGCTTCTGCTTCCGGTAGCGGAATTGCCTATTCATGGTTTTTGGGTGGACGCTATTACTTCACTGATAATCTTGCACTGATGGCAGAACTAGGATATGGAATATCCTATCTTAATCTGGGTGTGGCATTCAAATTTTAAGAACCTGACTTAATAGAGTTTTTGAAGTATTTTGTATTCAAAAAGCATCGCTAAAAAAAGGAACTATTTAATCTGAAGTTTTAAAATGTCGAATTTCTGGGATCAGCGTTATGCTGTGGATGAATATGTTTATGGCACCGAGCCAAGCATTTATTTTAAACAGGTAATAAATAACCTCAAATCCGGAAAACTTCTTGTACCAGGTGCCGGCGAAGGTCGCGATGCCGTTTATGCTGCATCTTTAGGCTGGGAAGTTCATGCTTTCGATCAAAGTAGCGAAGGTCAGCGTAAAGCCTTGATGCTTGCTGAAAAGAATAATGTAAATATTAAATATGAAACCCTGAATGCTGCCGATTTTACCTGTACCGGGCAGAAATATGATCTGATAGCAATTGTTTTCATGCATTTTGAATCGAATTTAAGAATCTGCTTTCACAATGAACTTGTAAAATGCTTAACACCGGGGGGTTTAATACTAATAGAAGCTTTTCACAAAAATCAAATTGCAAATAATTCGGGTGGACCGAAAAACTCTGATATGCTTGTCACAGGCGAAATTCTTGCTACTGATTTCAATAAACTGTCAATACTCGAAAACAAGGAAATACAGATCAATTTTACTAAAGGTACTCATCATTCAGGACTGGCAGAAGTGGTCAGATTCCTTGGTATGAAAACATAATGATCCTGCTATGGTCAATATAAACGAGAAAATTCATCATCTAAACCACAAATTGAGCCTGCCGGATTTTGAAGATATACTCAATTCCAAACCAGCTTTTATGCTCTATTTTTACAATGACATTTGTGGTGTTTGTAAAACCTTGTTGCCAAGGGTAAAAAGCCTAATTGAAACTGAATTTCCTGAAATATTGCTTATTCACATAAATACTGACACAAACCGTGAATTAGCCGGGCAACTACGAATGTTAAGCGTACCTGGGATCATACTGTTCATGGATGGTAAGGAGATATTCCGGTCGAATGGTATGATTTCAATGGATGAATTTCAATCTCAAATAGCACGTCCGTATAAAATAATGTTTGATTAAAGCGGATTTGGTGGCTTTCCAGATTTATTTTACAGTCAGAAAGCAATTTATACGATTTGTATTTACAAAATAGTCCAAGTTGTTTTGTGAATTACAATCGTTAATGCCGGTGGTTAAAATATTCAGAATAATTGAGCGGAGCGATAATTGGTCTGTTATATTTTTTCAACCGGTATTATTTCCTGACAGTTAGCAAAATGATGATATTCCACAACCATTTTATGGCAGGCAAAACATGAAAGCATTATTTTTGCAGTCCCAAATTATGTTGTTTTGATTGAAATAATAATAATTGCCATTGGACTTTCAATGGATTCATTTGCTGTATCTCTTGCCAGCGGGATTTGTCATAAAAAGAACTGCTGGATACTTGCATTACGTGTTGCAATCTTTTTTGGTGTATTTCAGGGGGCTTTTGCAGGCATGGGATGGTTATTAAGCAATACTGTCAAGCATCTTATCGAGCAGATTGACCATTGGGTGGCCTTTGTTTTGCTGCTTTTAATTGGCGGGAAATTAATTCTTGGAGCTATCAGGTCAGATCCTGCGCAAAAATCATTCAATATTGAAAGCTATCTGGTATTACTTGGTTTATCAGTTGCCACCAGTATTGATGCACTTATTGCAGGTATGGGTTTTGGATTTCTTAACATGCACATAGTTCCGGTTATGATCGTGATTGGACTGGTAACTGTCTTCTTTTCATTTTCCGGTTTTCTGATTGGCAGCCGCAATGGTTACAAGCTTTTAGGAAAACGTGCCGAAATTATTGGCGGCATAATGATTATAGCAATCGGGATAAGAATATTAATAGAGCACCTGGCAGGCTGAAAAAGTTTAAGTAAGCTAAATATTCAATTTTTTAATGGTTCTGACAAGAATCCTTCATAAATTCATGCCCTATACAAACCCATATTAATAATGTATCGGTTAACGCTTGCTGGAACCAACCTTTCAATTGATTTTCCAAGCATTATTTTTTGCCGTACTTCAGTAGATGATATATTGATTAGCGGAGCATCGGTAATTTTAATATTCGGATAATTATCAAAATTGGTTTGAACATTAATACCACGAGGATAAACAAGTATCTTAAATTCATTTATTATGCTTTTATAATCCTTCCACTTATCGAATTCCTGTAAATTATCGGAACCTATCATAAGATAAAAATCATTTTGCGGAAATTTTAATCTGAGCAGCCTGAGTGTATCAATAGTAAATGAGGGTTCAGGCATTGTAAATTCAATATCACAAGTTTTAAACCTTCGATTCCTGTTCACTGCAAGTCTGGTCATTTCAAGTCGCTGCTCCTTGCTTACAAGCATTCCCTTATCTTTTAAAGGATTATGAGGTGATACCACGAACCATACCTCATTCAATTTCTCATAATCAAGCATGTAAGTGGCAATCTTCAAATGCCCTTTATGTATTGGATTGAATGACCCAAATAAAAGTCCGGTTTGAATATTTTTTGGCATATAAAAATCAAAGATTGTTAATCTGTTTATTTCACAAACATACAATTAACTTTAAAATTACCTCATTTCACTCTTCTGGATTCTGGATTTAGTACCGGATATGACTGAAATCAAGGTTAAACATTTGTTTTTTATAGCTTTACACATACATCTCCCATTCACCTTTTCTCTTAAGGTGTGAATTTATTTTTTGTTAAATGTGATAGAACGTGAGATCATAGTGTCTTGTTTAAATTCTGAGAATCTGAAACATCAATAGCAGGTTTTTAAATACTTGTATTTCAGGAAATTCAATAGGAAACTCAATTTTTACTTTTGTCTTTAATATTTTTACTCTTGTGGTTATCTTCAATATTTTAAATTGAATAGTTTTCATTGTTGAGTTGGAAAACTCAGTTGCAATTAAAGTTTCGTTTTGTAGGGCATGCATAAGCACGTAAGCAGCAGAGTGTAAGAATAATCTAAATTGATTAGCTTTGAAGCTATTGATCCTGTCCGACTTCAAATAGGTTTTGTGGTCTTTAATGCGTAACTCAGCACCTGCTCTGGCACAGTACGCATTCTCATATAAGGCTTTGGTGCGTATGCAGCGGATATTGCTTACTATATAGCGAACATTGCTTCCCTTATCGCTTACCTCTACTTTTACTACAACCGTCTGATAATGTTGCCAGCTTGCTGCTTTGTAAGAAAAGCTGTGATATCTTTTTACTGGTTTTTGACAGGCTTTGAACTCTCGCTTTGCACTCTCAATGGTTGTCCGGGGCAGCTTGTCCAACAGCTCATTACCAGTAAGCCCGGTTATGAAACCGATTTTATGTTTTGTTTCTGCCCAATCCTTTAACTCTTTAGAACAAAAATGGCTATCGCCTCCAAGGATAATCAGCGTATTAGGCCAACTCTTACGCAAATATTCTATCAGCCTTTTAAGAATTCCAAATACATTGACACTCTTACTCCTTCGACCGGGTTTAAGTATAGATGCTATCAATTTCCCCAACAAACCTTCATAAATATGCAAGGGTATAAAACAATAATCACCGTAATAATTATTAAAAAGGCTTAGTTGCTGTTCACCATACTCCCGTGCTGCTGTATCGTCACAATCCAAAATGATTACTTTGGGTTCTTTTGAATAGCTTGCAATAAACTGATCTGCAAAAGCCTGAGAGATTTTGTATAATTCTTTGTTGGAAATACTGTTTTCAAATCTGCTCATAGTAGGTTGAGTATATCAGACTGATATTTTTATTCACTTCTTTAAAAAAAAGAAGTTTGCCATCACTTGAAATTTGCTAAGTTGTAAATTGCGCTTCTACTTTCTTATTCCCAAAGTCAGGAAGACTAAAAAGTGTGGGTTGAGAATTTTTTTGCTCAAAATTATTAGGGGATAATTTTTTTATTTTATCTTTGTCCATAATGCGGGGGTTTTGGCACAACAAATATACTGTTATTCAATGTAATAGCAGTGTATTTACCCGTATTTTTTCTGTTTTTATGAATAATTCAGGTTAAATCAATACCTGTATTGAAGTGCTGCAATTAGTGAATTATAAAAGATCAGACAACAAAAGAGCCCGTGTCTCAAAATAAAATTCTGTGATGATCTATTTCTCCTTATATGTATCACTATAGTGGAATTAGACCTGATAATAAATCATTCGTATAAACTACAAAAAAGAAGCTGCCTCTTCTCTGAGACAGCTTCCCCAAAACAAACAACAAAAACCAAGTTACTTTGGGCAATAACGAATTGCCAATTAAGTAAACCTTAAAACGTTTATGAAAAAAATTACTCTGCAAAGATATAAAACATTTTTTAATTAAAAGTGTATCCTGAGTAAAAAAAGTTAAAAAATGTTAAGTTCAAGCCTAATCCTCTGCTTTGCAGTACTTTTGCATTCATGAACCGACTGAAAATATCACTTGCCATAATCTTGGTTAGCCTTTCACTGCTGACTCTTGTGGCTATTCAGCTATATTACATCAATAGCGCTATCAAGGTGGAAGAAAGTAATTTTCAGCACAGGGTAACCGAAGCAGCTACTAATATTGTAAATAAGCTTCAGAAAATGGATCTGGTTTACAATTTCAGCCTTCAACAACGTAAAAACAAAATCTTACATTCAATTGACTCATTAAGAACTGCTTACCAGTTACAAATGATTTCTGATTCTGTGAATTCTCCGGAATTTAATTACTCCAGACAATACAAACAGATTGAGATGTACGATGGCAATCACTGGGAGACCGTTCAAAAATTTGACACAAGCACCATTATTTCAAATAATCCCTCCGATTCCGCTTACAAATATATTGAAGAAAGCTTTTATCATCAGGCTGATCTACTTGGTGAGCTTATTGACGAAATGCTTAGTGGTAGAAATCCTTATGAGAACTCTGTGAGATACGGTAAAATAATGATTGATTCCTTAATTGGTGCAGAGCTAGCCAACAAAGGACTGAAACTTGAATTTGAATTCGGAATATTCAGCACCATGCAAAACCGGTTTCTTATGGAAAAAACCGGAAGCCATACTCATTCATTGATTGAAAATGGATTTTCGTATCAACTGTCGCCGGGTAGCTTTTTTATGAGTTCGGATTATCTAATCCTCTTCTTTCCAAACCAGATCCGTTTTGTACTCGTTAGACTTGCAGGTATGCTTGGCGTTTCACTTTTAATTGTTTTAATACTGATAGGAGCATTTTTCTATGCTTTTCGAACCATTTTACAGCAAAAGAAATTATCGGTAATAAAAAGTGATTTTATCAACAATATGACACACGAATTCAAAACACCAATTTCAACGGTTGCCCTTGCATGCGAGGCATTGAGCGACAGTGATATACAAAAATCAGAAGAGCTTTATAAAAGTTATATCAGTATAATCAGCGAAGAAAACAAAAGACTGGGGATTATGGCTGAAAAAATCCTTCAAACAGCTATTCTTGAAAAAAAGGAACTAAAACTGAAGCTTGAAAACTTTGACCTTCACGGAATAATCCATGATGTTATAAAAACCATGAGCATTCAGATTGAAATACGTGACGGACAGATAAATACAGAGCTCGGTGCTAAACAAAGCCGGATACTTGCCGACAAGGTTCATATTACCAATATCATTACTAACCTGCTGGATAATGCAAATAAATATACTCCTGTGAAACCCCGTATTGATGTTAAAACTGAAAACACTGAAAATGGGGTTGTCATTATGGTTTCTGATAATGGTCTGGGTATTAGCAAAGACGACCAAAAAAAAATATTTGAAAAATTATACCGGATACCTACCGGAAACATACACAATGTAAAAGGATATGGGCTAGGTCTCAGTTATGTAAAATTCATTGTTGATAAGCATCATGGGAGTATTTCGATTGAAAGTGAAGTCGGGCAGGGAACTAAATTCAGAATATTTTTGCCTTTTCAGCCTGAACTCAAATAAACAAATGTATATTTGAAAAACTGTTAACATATATTTTTTACACTAATTAATTGAAAATCAGCATAAATTCTTTGTTATGGAAAATGAAAAACTGCATGTTTTATTAGCCGAGGACGACCGGAATCTGGGTAATATTCTGAAATCCTACCTTGAGGCAAAAAATTATGAAACTACTTTATGTGTCAACGGGCATGAGGCTTTGCAGGCTTATGCCAAAAGCAGCTACGATATTTGCCTCATTGATGTTATGATGCCTGTAATGGATGGCTTCAGTCTTGCTAAGGAAATCCGTACCGACAACAAACAGATACCTATACTGTTCCTTACTGCCAAATCATTGCAGGAAGACAAGATCAAAGGTTTTGAATTGGGCGCCGATGACTACATAACCAAGCCTTTTGCAATGGATGAACTGCTGGCACGTATGAGAGCCGTGCTTCGCCGTTCAATGAAAGAAACATCACAGGCAGAAGAAATCAGTGTTTTTGAACTTGGAAACTATATTTTCGATGTAACCCGACAAACATTAACTTTTGAGAATGATGTTCAAAAATTGACTTCAAAAGAAACAGAACTGCTTAAATTGTTTTGTGAAAATATGAATCAGATACTGGATCGAAAAATAGCATTACTTAAAATATGGGGCGACGATAGCTATTTCAACGCCCGCAGCATGGATGTTTATATTGCCAAACTCCGGAAATTCCTGAAAAATGACCCTACTGTACAATTGGTAAATGTTCATGGAACAGGGTTTAAACTGGTGACAAATATTTAAATTCCTTTACAAACCAGCCATTCATGAAAATTGCCGCTTTAGTATCAGGAGGAGTTGACAGTTCGGTTACTATACCTTTATTAAAGGAGCAGGGACTGGAACCGGTGATTTTTTACATACAGATTGGTATGGAAGATAAAGCCGGATTCATGGATTGCCCTTCAGAAGAGGATATTGAAATAGTAAACTGGATTGCAAAAAAATATGGCTGCCACATAGAAATCGTTGATTTGAAAAAAGATTACTGGGAAAGTGTAGTTGCATATACCCTTGATTCAGTTAAGAAAGGGCTTACACCAAATCCTGACGTTATGTGCAATCTGCTTATCAAGTTTGGAGTTTTTAATGAGCGATACGGCGCTGATTTCGACCGTATTACAACAGGACATTACGCAAAGAGGATAGAACTTGACAATAAAATATTTCTTGGAACAGCTCATGATAGCATCAAAGATCAGACATATTTTCTTAGTCGTATCACTTCGGCACAAATGCAGAAACTAATGTTCCCGCTTGGAGATATGTTAAAAAAGGATGTACGCAAAATAGCATCCGAAATGAAATTACCGAGTGCAGAACGTCGTGATAGTCAGGGAATTTGCTTCCTTGGAAAGATAAATTACAACGATTTCATAAGACGGTACGCTGGCGAACGTGAAGGAAATATCATTGAATTTGAGACCGGAAAGATACTTGGCAAACATAAAGGCTATTGGTTTCATACAATAGGGCAGCGTAAAGGGCTGGGATTAGGACAAGGACCCTGGTTCGTAGTGAAAAAAGACACAGACGAAAATATTATTTATGTATCAAATGGTTATGATCCTGAAGCTCAATACGGCGATACTGTAAATCTTAAAGATTTTCTATTCATTACTGAAAATCCATGGGGCAACAACATTGATGGTGTTAACATCACTTTTAAAATACGTCATACTCCTGAATTTATTGAAGGGAAGTTATATACCAGAGGTAACCAGCACATTATTAAATCGTCAAAACCGATTGCAGGTATTGCTCAGGGTCAGTTTGGTGTAGTGTACGATACCAAAATGAAAATTTGTATTGGCAGTGGGGTAATTTCAGAATCATAAACTATTTTTCACGAACCAGTATGACTGACTGATTACCTTCTCAGAACGCACTGATTCCCAATTGAAGTTTATTTTGCCATGATACTTAACTGCTGTACACTGCCATCAGTCTTATAATCAATTGTGCTGCCGGAACCACGATAGCTGTAAATCTTAAAATAATAGGTCGTATTGGGTGTTAAACCACCGAAAACAGCATGCTGCACACCATAGGCTATATTTCTGTTCCAGAAATCATTATTTACCGGGGTTCCATCCACAGGATCAATAATACTCTCAAAGCCTGTATCACTCATACGTATCAGATAACCATCGGGCAAAAGGGTTCCTACCGCATCCTCCCAGTTCAGGGTAATGGTATGAGCTGAAAAATCAGTAACATGATAAGCCGGTTCATCTTCCAGACAGTCAGCCCAAACACAATTAACATATTCAGGATGATCAATATAAGGGTTGCGGTTTCCCTGAATTGCATAAACAGCATTGTTGCGGCCAATTTCCTTTTGCGAAACCGGATCATCAGTATGCCATTGCAGAAGCAGATCAAGATACCAGTCTTTAAACACCGGGAAAGTATTGGATTGCAATACGGCAGCACACTGGGGTGAATTGCTGTGCCATCCGGCAACCAGATCCTCATATCGAGTTACCATATAAAAGTATGTACGTGCAAAATCGCCCTTGTATTCATCAATGGGTTCAAACACCAGCCCTGAATAACCTGCCGTTGAATTATTTCCAAGCTTACTGCCATTCAATGTAGTGGTAACAGGAGAATTTACCACACCATACGGATAATTTGAACGCAGTTCATTAACCCAGGCATCAGCGGGGTAAATATGAAAAAGATCGGTATACATAGGAACATCTTCCTGACTGCCGTACCAGCTACGTGGAAATGTATGTTCACGGTTGTAGCAGGAATTTTCAAACGGAACTGAGCCCTCAGTGCATTGATTAAGAATGAATTCATACTGGTACGGTGGGCTTCCGGGAATATCGCTATACATATCCCAGACCTTACCATTAGGCTTTTTATCAGTGTTTTGAAAATGAGTCCAGATAGAATTATATGTAATTACCGTATGATCCTTAATGATATTATAAAGAGCAGTTTTTAGCTCCGAACCGGTTTTACCTGACGCATCATCATAATATCCTGATGGTATCTGTCCCTGTAAATAAAAAGACAGCAGAAAAATAAACAGTAAAGAGATCAAGTTCTTATGTTTCTTCATTGCAATTGTATCATTTAAACAAAGAGCAAAAGTAATGAATAAGCCATGAAATAAATTAAGCTCAGTAATATTATCAAAAGCTTGTATTTTTGCCGATGGCTGTAAATCATTTTTAGCCTGTATGCCTCTATGAAAATTATTGACTGGTATATTATTCGTAAATTTCTGGGAATCTTCTTTTATGCTATTGGTTTACTGGCAGTTATAATTATAATCTTTGATCTTTCTGAGAAAATTGATGATTTTATTGAAAAAGATGCACCGCTTAAAGCTATCATTTTTGATTATTACTTGAACTTTATTCCATATCTGGTGAACATGTTCAGTGCCTTGTTCACATTTATTACCGTCATCTTTTTCACTTCCCGAATGGCTACCAATACTGAAATTGTGGCTATTCTGAGCAGCGGTATCAGCTTCTGGCGAATGATGCGTCCTTATCTAATTTCGGCTGCTATCATAGGGTTGTTATCGTTTATGCTTGCCAGTTATGTGATCCCCATTACAAACCGTTCATTGTTCAGTTTTGAACGAACCTATATCAAAAAGCCCAAGCATAGCCAGCCTAATAATGTTCATTTGCAGATCAGCCCGGGAGTTTACGTTTATGTAGGACGCTACTCAAGTTATAATAATACGGGGCAAAACTTCTCAATTGAGAAAATTGACAATTCAGGTCTATATTACCGGCTAAATGCCGAGCAATTCAGTTACGACAGCGTAAATCATATCTGGAGTATTTTGGATTACAAAGAGCGTTTCATTGACAGTATCGGAGAGCGCCTTAAAGAAGGTAAACGGATAGATACCGTTCTTAATATTCATCCCGATGATTTCATGATTGATGCTGCCCGCCTTAAAACTCTGACTTCGCCCGAGTTAAATGAAGTTATTGCTGTGGAAAAGATGAAGGGTTCAGGTGCTATTATTGCATTACAGGTAGAAAAACACAGCCGGATTGCATTTCCGTTTGCCAACATAATACTTGCAATGATAGGAGTAGCCGTTTCGAGCCGAAAAATTAGGGGAGGAACAGGATTACACCTCGGAATAGGATTGACGTTGACTTTTACTTATGTGCTTTTTATGCAAATATCAACAGTTTACGGTGTTTATGGAGGCTTGACTCCTATAATAGCAACATGGATACCCAATATTATTTTCGGTATTATGGCTTTCTTTCTGATCAGATATGCACCTAAGTAATAAACCGGTGGTATGCAGTTCAGGATCAAACTACTAAAATCAAGTTATTAAAGCACTATATTTCACCCTGTTCTAACATTTTAATAAAACACAAAACAAAGCTTACTAGCTAAACTTCCTGATCATCAACATGATAATGAATACGCATGAAATTCATAATTTCCCTGTCCATTGAAAATATTCAGAAGGAAAATCAATAGCTTCAGGAAGGTTTTTAAATATTCCAAATACAGCGGGACCACTGCCGCTCATAGCTGCATATACAGCGCCCGAAGAATAAAGCATATCCTTTATTGCACTTAATTCGGGGTATATGCCAAACACAGGTTTCTCAAAATCGTTTTTCAGATTGTTCTTCCAGTCTTCGAAAGGCATTTTGACTATGTCATTTAATGATATTCCGGTTTCTGATGGCTTTGTCAATGAATATGCATACCCTGTGTTCACACTGAAATCAGGCTTAACCACATAAATGAATAAATCCTTAAGGTTTAGATTCAGAGGGCTAAGTATTTCGCCCCGCCCTGTAGCAATTGCCGGGGTGTTTCTAATGAAAAATGCACAATCGCTGCCTGTCACCGAAGCATAGTTCATCTGTTTTTCATCGGTCAAGCCAAGCTCAAAAAGTTCATTAAATAATTTTATAGCAAATGCAGTATCCGAAGAGCCACCGCCAAGACCTGCTCCTACAGGTATGGCTTTATGAAGATGAATATAAACTGAGGGAAGCTCGAAATCTTTTTTAAGCAATTCATATACCTTCATCACAAGATTCTGCTCCAGATCTTCACCACTTAACATGCTTAAAAACAATGACTTACTCTCTGAACCCATTGCCAACCCTGAAATCAATGAATTTTCTTTTTTCTGTATTGCCGGTGGGTCATGATGATTTCCATGGGTTCTTATATCAATCCCGCTAACATACATTTTTGTATTTTCAGTTTCGGCAACAATTATTTCCAGCACATCGTACAAGCCAATTGGTATCATTATCGTTTCAATATCATGAAAACCATCATTTCTTTTCCTCAGTACCCTGAGTCCCAGATTAACTTTAGCATTTGGAAAAACCACCATAATTCAATGATTTTTTTTTGATTTTATCACAGTTTTTTCAGAAAGCAGGTTTTGAAATCATCCTCAGTTCTCCGTTTCTGATTTCAAGAGCTGAAGGGAAGTTATTGGAAAATAGTTTGCCGGTTCCCAGCCCGTGATAAGTTGGATTGTTCAGAGTAAAAGTCCATTGTGCCAACGCATTAAGTCCTATATTTGATTCAAGTGCTGAAGTTATCCACCATCCGGAATTTGTTTTTTCAGCTTCGTGTATCCACTCCATACTTTTTGCAAAACCACCCAGCATTGAAGGTTTCAGAATAATATAACGTGGGCGGATCACTGAAAGTAAATTTGATTTATTGTCAACCGCATCCCTAAAAAACAATTCCTCATCCAGAGCTACAGGAACAGGTGATTTTTCACATAATTCCGCCATCAGCTCCCAATTACCCGGTTTGATTGGCTGCTCAATTGAGTGAAGTTCTAATTCTGATAATATTTTTAATTTTTCCAGTGCCTTTTCATATTGGAAAGCTCCATTTGCATCAACTCTTAAAACAATATCATCATTTTTGTATTCCTGTCTGATGGTTTTTAAAATCCCGATTTCCTCTTTGAAATCCAAAGCTCCTACCTTCATCTTAATACAGCGATATCCCTCTTCAATACGCATTCGAACCTGCTGAAGAATATTTGCCCTGCTTCCCATCCAGATAAGCCCGTTGATGGGAATACCTGATCTGTTCTCAGTAAAATCAGAAGAGAAAAGTATCTTTTTACCACCGCTTTGTAGGTCTTTCCATGCTGTTTCAAGCCCAAAACGAATTGAAGGATAGCAATTTAAATCAGGATTGGCAAATGAAATATATTTTGCGGGATCTTCACAAACCTTAGCAAGCATGACTTCAAAATCATTTTCAGGATCTGGGCTTAAGCCTTTTATAAGACTACACTCACCCGTTCCTTTAATATCAGGTTCATTGGTATCAAGAATTGAAATTATGTAAGAAGTCTTAGTGGTAAGATAACCTCTTGAGGTTCCAACCGGAGTGTGAAATTTCAGAATATGTTTAGATGCAGTGGCTTTCAGCATTATATCATTAGAAATTGAATAAATCTTACAGCACAAGGCTGAACCCAAAAATAATTGAAAAAAGCAGTGTGGTGAGTGCCAGTCGTTTGAGGTAAGGATCAAGTTCAGCAGGAATAGTATACTTAAAAACCCCGTAAACATTCATCCAGAAAAAGGGTACTGTAACAAGGAAAAACATTTGTACCGGCGAACGGTAATTTATTATCATATATATCAGTCCGCATATTACCGAACCAAGTATCAGAATAAGATGATAGATCCTTGCAGTTCGTATGCCAAACCTGACTACAAGGGTTTTCTTACTTGAATTGGCATCGTTTTCCCTGTCGCGCATATTGTTCAGATTCAAAACAGCCATACTCAGAAAACCAACTGCCGAAGCCGGCAATATAACATCAGCATGAAATTGCTTTGTGATAAGATAATGGGTTCCCAAAACACCGGCAAGACCAAAGAAAATGAATACAAACAAATCGCCCAGACCATAATATCCATAAGGATTACTTCCAACGGTATATTTTATGGCAGCAATAATTGCAAGCAAGCCCATCATAAGAAACAAAACCTTGACAAGATGACTACCACCCTGCAAAGCCATGAAAACCAATGGAATACCAGTAGCAAGACATAATACTGATAAAATAATAATAGCTACTTTCATCTGTCGGGCACTGATTTTCCCGCTCTGAACAGTTCTTTGTGGTCCTACCCGGTGTATATTATCAACTCCATGAGATGAATCACCATAATCATTTGCGAGATTGGAAAGAATTTGAAGGAAAAGTGTTGTAAGCAGTGCAAGAATAAAAACCGTCCAGTTTGTCACTCCATCAAAATAAGCTATAAAACCTCCAAGCAAAACAGTTGAAAGTGCTAAAGGCAGTGTGCATAGCCTGAAAGCAGAAATCCAGTATTTGAGTTTTAACGACACCTAAGTTACAATTATTTGAGTTTCAATCCTTATTAAGCTTATGAATATCCGGGCTGCAAAAATACATGTATAACATGAATTTAAGGTATATAAATAGATTCAGATTGAATAAAAATTTAAATTCAGGACTTCGGAAAATTAATCACGTATGCAGATGGTAGAAAAGCGAAGATTATATGTGCAAAACACCAGGCATTATTCTGATTTCTGGATTCAGAGAATGATTAATTAATTTTCGGGCAGCCATTTACAAAATCAAATGACCTGATAAAAGCAAATCAGCAATATTATCAACGGTTTACTATCAACTCTGCTATGGGAACTTCGGGTATTTTTGAAAATCCGGTTTTCGTTTTTCAAGAAAAGCATTTTTTCCTTCCTGAGCTTCTTCGGTCAGATAATACAATAATGTAGCATTACCTGCCAATTCTTGTAAACCAGCTTGTCCGTCTAATTCAGCATTCAAACAATATTTGATAATACGTATTGCCAGAGGGCTATTCTGCATAATAGCCCTGCACCATTCAACCACAACGTCTTCAAGGTGTTCAAATGGAACTACTTTGTTTACCAAACCCATTTCAAGAGCTTCCTTGGCTGAGTATTGTCGGCACAAAAACCATATTTCCCTTGCTTTTTTCTGACCCACAACTCGGGCAAGATATGATGAACCAAAACCTCCATCGAAACTGCCAACCTTAGGTCCAACCTGACCAAAAATTGCGTTTTCAGATGCAATACTAAGATCGCAAACCACATGCAAAACATGTCCTCCGCCAATAGCATATCCGTTTACCATTGCAATGACCGGTTTGGGAATAGACCGGATAAGTTTCTGAAGATCAAGCACATTCAATCTTGGCACACCATCTTTGCCAATATAACCACCGTGACCTTTTACATTCTGATCGCCTCCGCTGCAAAACGCTTTATCGCCTGCACCGGTTATTACCACAACTCCAATATCATTATTTTCACGGCAATGATGCATAGCATCAATCATTTCCTTAATTGTATCAGGAGTAAAGGCATTACGATAACGCGGACGGTTTATGGTAATACGGGCAATTCCTTCGAAAAAATCAAACATGATCTCTTCATATTCTTTTATGGTTGTCCAATCTCGTTTTTCAGTCATGATCTCAAAAAATTAAAGTATTCTCTTAATATTGAAGCACTTATCTTGTTCACAGTTTTAATTTCAAGTAATGCAGGCATTGAAATACTGTTATTCCAAAACTCAGGAAGGCAGTTTTTAAGGGTTTCTGGATCAGAAGCCTGAAAATATTTCAGTCCGAACATTTCTGCGAGGTATCTAATTTCAGGAATATACGGAGTTTCAATATAGGTTTCCATTTCCGGCATAGTATCAGGTCCTTCAATGATCCGGAAAATATTTCCACCTCCATTATTCATAACAATAATCCTAAGGTTCGGAGTAAGGTTATTATTCCACAACGCATTTGAATCATACAAAAACGCAATATCCCCGCTAAAAAGCACAGTAAGGGCACTATTTGCCCATGCCGCTCCTGCGGCAGTGGAAGTACATCCATCAATTCCGCTAACTCCACGATTTCCGAAACATATTGTCTGCCCGGGTGCATCAAAAAGCTGCAGATAGCGTACAGGAGTGCTGTTACCTGCCTGGATCATTGTCCCGTGAGGTATATGATCAAGTATGATCTCAAAAGCTTTTAGATCTGACCATGGGCAGTTTTTTAAAAATTCTTTGTGTCTTGAAGCTCTCTTACCATGTTGTTCAAGCCATAGTTCACGATAACTCCCTTTTGATTTCCGGATAAGAGGAAGAAAATCCCCAAAAAATGTTTCTGCTTTTACAGGGATGGTATGGCTAAGACTTTTAAATGTATCAACATGAATATTCACGGGAGCAATATGCCAGTGTGTTTTGGGCTTGTACCACCTCAGCCATGCTTTAACTTTTCGTGAAACTATATGCCCGCCAATTGTAAGTAATAAATCCGGAATAAATTCGGGATCTGAATTCTTTTCAAAACCGTCTATCAGACGGTCAATATTTTGCAAAAAGCATCTGCCATGTAAGTTTGAAGTTGACTCAGTAAGAACAACTGTTCCGGGATCTTCTGCCAATTGGTTTAAAGCCCGGTTCAAATCCGGGTTTGGCGCAAGCATTCCGGCTATTATAAGCTTTGATCCTGTATTGTTCCATATATCTGCAAATTTTTCAAGATCACTGTAACTGACTTTTGGCATGGTTCTTACCAACTGCATCAGAGATACCTCAGGCTGAGCAACGGTTTCTTCCTTATAAAGCGGCTCACTAAGCGGGATATTTATATGAACCGGACCATCCACCGGAAACGTACAGGCATCAATGGCATCGTTTATCAGCCTTGCGTTGTAACGAAGAGTGCTCTCGCTCCATGGTTCTGAAGGCAATTGTACACTTTTGCGGATATAATTAGAATACAAGCTATTTTGATTTATAGCCTGTCCATCGCCCTGGTCAATCCACTCAGGTGGACGATCGGCTGTAAGAATAAGAAGCGGAACCATCTGATAATATGCTTCTGCAATGGCAGGAGCATAGTTCAATGCGGCAGTTCCCGAAGTGCATGCAATTGCAACCGGAACCCTTTTCTGCTGTGCAATCCCAAGTGCAAAATAAGCTGCCGAACGTTCATCAACTACACTTAAACACTGAATTCCCTGACGGTTCAGGGCAGCAATAAGCGGTGCATTACGCGATCCGGGAGATACGACAGCAATGTTAATGCCTTTGGCAGAAAGCAAACCAGCAAGTTGTATGAGTGATTCTTTGCCCTTATACAGCATGAAAAAATATTTAAGGTGCTAATTTCTGTATTTTTTCTATAATAGCCATCAAAGTTAGGGCTTTCAATTCGGTTTCCTGCCATTCTTTTTCAGGAACCGAATCAGATGTTATGCCTCCTCCGACATATAAAACCATTTGCTCCTGTGAAATTTTCATGCAACGAAGATTTACAAACAATTCTGTTCTTTTTTCGAAACCTACAGTACCCAGAAATCCGGTATAGTATTCCCTATCGTGCTTTTCAAATTGATCTATTAGTTGTAATGCTTTTTCGCGAGGCATACCACAAACTGCCGGTGTTGGATGTAATGATTCTGCCAATAGCCCCAGTTTTGAAGGATTAGATATATCAAAACGGAAAGTAGTACATAAATGCTCAACCTGACCGGCAGGTAAGGTAAAAGGAGCTGAAATTTTAATGTTTCCGGGATTTAGCGATTGGATTTTTTCATCTATGAACCTTGTAACAATAGCCTGTTCTTCAATTTCTTTATCACCCCATGTTCCTATAGAACCTACAGGGCGTGTGCCGGCAAGCGACATAGTTGTGCAATTATTGCCTGTACAGGATATCAAAGTTTCGGGAGTGGCTCCTATCCAGGTTCCATAAGGCGGAAAATGTACCAGATAAACAAAAGCAGAGGGATATTTCAGGCATAGTTCCCTGTAGAAGGCGGGCAACCTCGTTAAAGAAATACTTTCGGTAATAATAGTTCGGGAAAGCACGACTTTATCAGCAATGCCAGCTTTATGCTGCAAAATGAGTTCTTCAAGATTGTGCAGATATTCATCTTTGGAGATCTGGTAAGATATTTCATTGCTACTTTGAAGATTTAATACAGGCTTGGCGTCAAAGAAGCTAAAGCCATGATTCTCAACATTTTCAACGAGCGTAGTTTTTTGTAAAAATAGTACAGGGCACTTTTCAGATGGTTTGAAAGGGAAAAAAATAAAACCATTCTTTTCTATCCACTGTTCATTATCTATAATTTCCAGATTCCCACCCATAAAAACAGAAGAGTCTCTATCGGGAAGCCGAAAAAATACCCATGCAGGCAGATTTTCAATTGTTTCGTTCTGAACCTGAATTTTGGTACTGCTGTTCACAACAATATAATTTTTTACAAATGGGAATCGGATTTCCTACTAGTTCTGATTCAGAAAATGATTAACAAATTCAAATTTTTCGAACCAATAAGAACTACCAATCCTATAATAATCTGGTTGTAGTTGTTGGTTTTGGAACCTTAACCACCATAATTCTTGCAATAGTATTTGACTCGTTGTACAAACAATGGACGATGTCTTTCGGACTTTCAACCAGAAGTCCGGCATTAATAGTCTGTCTTTCTTTTCCTACCATGATATCGGGAGTTCCTTCAAGTACAAAAAAGAATACATCAACCGGCGTAATATGTGGTTTAAGCTTCTCACCCGGTTGAAGGATAATGTGCATTACCTGAGCATCAGCAGTATCATACAATTGTCTGACATCTACCTTATGAGGAGTATCCTTTACTTCCTGCGTTTTCCAATCTGTAATTTTCATTTCAATAATTCATTAAATATTAATATTCAGTACATTAACCTTAAATATCATTTTCTTTTTTCTATTATCATCACCGTAAGTCTTGAAACACAAATTAAATGCTGCTCATCGTCAGTAATACGTATTTCCCATACATGAAGCTTACGACTCCTTGCTATAATTGTTGCTTTGCCATGCACAAAACCCTCAGTGGCTTTTCGTACGTGGTTAGCGTTAATCTCAATTCCTACCGCAGCATGGACTTCATTGTTTATCAGCAGCATTGAGCCCATGCTACCAAGCGTTTCGGCAAGTGCAGCACTGGCACCACCATGAAGCAGCCCTGCCGGTTGCCTGGTACTATGATCAACAGGCATGCTTCCGCAGATATAATCAGCACCCAGCTCAGTATATTCAATTTTCATTTGTTCCATCATTGTGCCCTTATTCATGGCATTCAGTTCAGCGAGGCTAATTTGTGACAACATATTGAAATAGTGTTTAATATTTTTAAATAATGCTCATTTCTCCCCTCAAAGGAATTTGTAGAAATCTCTCAATTTCATTTTTAGTATAACCACTGCCCAGCAAATACATAAGTTTGGCAATTGCCGATTCAGTAGTTATATCATATCCGCCAACAACACCAATTTTTCCAAGCTCAATACTGGTTTCGTATTTTCCTATCTCCACTGAACCACCTTTGCATTGTGTAACATTAAAAATTATTAAGTCCTTTTGTTCAATAGCATATTTCAGAGCTTTTATAAACCATGCATCAGTCGGGGCGTTGCCCGCACCATAAGTCTCTAATATCAAAGCTCTTAATCCTTCAACCTCAATCATTGATCTTACAACTTTTTCAGTAATGCCCGGAAACAGTTTTAAGATGGCAACATTGGAATCAAGCTTTTTATGAACCTTAAGTTTTTTAAAATTGGGTTTTTGAATATATGCCTCATTATAGCGGATATGAACCCCTACTTCCGCCAGAGGTGGATAATTGCCCGATAAAAAAGCATCAAAGTTTTCTGCATTGAACTTATTGGTACGATTTCCACGAAACAACCGATTCTCAAAATAAATAACCACTTCAGGTACTATAGGCGCATTATCGGTTTGAGCTGAAGCTATCTCAATAGCATTAATAAAGTTTTCACGCCCATCGGTTCTTACCATACCCAAAGGCAATTGAGAACCTGTGAAAACAATAGGTTTATTTAGGTTTTCAAGCATAAAGCTCAGTGCCGAAGCTGAATAGGCCATGGTGTCAGTACCGTGCAAGACTACAAAACCATTATATTTTTCATAATTTTCTTCAATTACACAGGCCAGTTTGATCCAGAAATCAGGGTTTACATTTGATGAATCAATTAACTGATCGAACGAGTATATATTAATACAGCAGTTCATATTGGCAAGCACCGGAATGCTATTATAAAGGTTGTCAAAATCAAATGGTTTTAAAGCATTACTCTCAGTATCGAGCACCATGCCGATAGTACCACCGGTGTAAATAAGAAGGATTTGTGTTTTTTCAACCATAGTCATTAGGTGTTTAGAGCCGGTAGAGTGTTAAAAACCTGTAAGGCTGTTTCAGTAGTTATTTGGGCAACTGTTGATACGTCAATACCAAAGGTTTCAGCAATATGAGCCGCAATAAGCGGGATGTATGAACTTTCGTTACGCTGACCTCTGTGAGGAACAGGACTGATAAACGGAGCATCGGTTTCTAGGACCAGATGTTCCAGTCCTGTTTTGGAAATAGTTTCCTTAAGCTTTGAATTCTTAAATGTAACAACCCCTCCTATTCCAAGTTTGAAACCCATATCAACTATTCGCTTTGCCTGCTCTGGTGAACCTGAAAAGCAGTGAAAAATTCCTGTAAGGTCTGGATTATTAATTTCTCTTAAGATTAAAATTATCTCATCCATTGATTTACGAGAATGAATTACCAATGGAAGCTTGTATTCCAAAGCCAGTTCAATTTGTCTTCTGAAGACTTCTTCCTGCTCTTTCCGAAAAGTAATATCCCAATAAAAATCAAGACCTATTTCTCCAACGGCACAATATCCTCCTTTGGCTAATCGGGATTCAATGATCTGTAACTCTTCCTTATAATTTTCTTTTACCGATGTAGGATGTAAACCCATCATAGGGAAGCAGTATAAAGGGAAATCATCGCAAAGCCGGTGCATAGGTGCTATGGAACTGCTATCAATATTTGGCAGTAATAAATATTGTACGCCTTTATTTACAGCGCGCATTACCACCTCATGACGGTCGTTGTCAAAGGCATTAAGATATAAATGAGTATGGGTATCAACGTAAAACATGGGTGCAAAAATAGCAGAATTGCCAGTATCATGCAAAAAGCAGCAAACTTACTGACATAACTACCATTCCTGCTATTACTCCGTAAACTGTTAAATGATGTTCGCCGTATTCACGTGCTGTTGGCAACAGGTTATCAATTGAAATAAATATCATGATGCCTGCTACGGCAGCAAAAAGCACTCCAAAAACAATATGATTGATGAATGGCATAAGTATGAGAAACCCTATCATTGCTCCTAATGGTTCGGCAAGACCGGAATACAATGAAAGTCTGAATGCCTTACCGCGATCACCGGTTCCGTAAAAAACAGGAATGGCCACAGCAATACCTTCAGGAATATTATGAATCGCTATAGCTATGGCAATAGGAATGCCAAGATTAATATCGGCGAGGGCTGATGTAAATGTTGCCAACCCTTCAGGGAAGTTATGTATTGCAATGGCTATTGCCGAATACTTTCCGAGTCTTATAAGACGGTCTTTCTTTTGTTCAGCAACCATCTCCGCATCCATTTCCTCAATTTTATGTACCTCATGTGGGTTTTCTACTTCAGGTACAAATTTGTCAATTATTCCGATTATTAACATGCCACCAAAAAAAGCAACGAGTGTAGTAAGATAACCTGCCTGATTTCCCATTTCAGCGATAAGCATATCTTTTGATGTAAAAAATATTTCCACAAATGAAACATAGATCATGATACCTGCTGAAAAACCAAGAGATAGTGAAAGAAAACGTGTGTTGGTTGATCGTGCAAAATAGGCTATAGCACCACCTATTCCGGTACTTAAACCGGCAAAAAGAGTAAGTCCAAAAGCTATAAGTATATGATTAAGGTCAAAATCATTCATAATATACTTTTTTTGAAAAACACTTTTAATTAACGCAATGGCCAATAATTATGTTGCATTACCTGGATCTACTTATACGAAAATAAAGTTAAATAGTGTTACAGTCTTACAACGGATTAGCATCAAATAATCTCAGTCTTATTTTTTCATATTGTACCGTTTAAGAATATTACCATAATTCTAAAAACATTAGGAGTTAAACATAATAAACAAAATCTTACAGGCTTATATTAATCCCAAACCCTAAATTTTTAGGTAATCGATATTTTCATCTGATTAAGTAATATTTTGGTTGACTTGTTCATTTCTGAAAATACGAACTCTCCCGAAGCAAATCTGATTTGCTTGATTGACTTCATATGCTCTATCGCATCGTTTATCGAATATTTGTGTATCAGCATTTGCTTCTTATTCATTGGGGTGGTTTTCAGTATACGGAATAGCCTGTATATGACCTGCATGCTTATGTGGTTTATGAACATCCACCCCTCAAGCGATTCTTCCCTTTGCATGTGGGAACATGCAGCATCTATAGTATTCTTGAAATGATCGAAGTATTGTTCTATTTCATCCCTGTTCTTGTATTCGACATACAGTTCTGCGGGCAAAAACGAGGTGTTGTGCAGGATGGCGAGTGTATCCATGGATTGGAGTTTGTCGTTAAATTTCTGTTTTGAGAAACTTTCCGGCAGAGATTGTATCCTTCTCAGGTAATCCGTTTTTTCCTGTTCCCTGAGCTTCCCATCTAAAAATAAATCCAGCTTTCTATTCCCAAGGTTCAGAGTGTCGGTATGAAAGATAAATCTCTTTGAAAAATTAAAATAATTCTCGGACTGCTCCACCTTGTCCAACTCACCATAGGGTATTAATAGGTTGTTCCGCCTAAGTGGGATGATATACTGCATCGACTTTTCTTCGAGTTCCCCAATGTTTGATTCTGAGAAGAAACCTTTGTCAGCTACAAACATACACTCCTCCATACCACTGATTTTTATGGTGTTGTACATGGCTGACACTTCTCTTATGTTTCCGGGAAGCAGGCGATAGTAAAGCGGTTCCATCGAGAGTGCATCGTATAGGTAGAGAAGCACGAATTGTGGTTGAAAATCCATGTTTGAATTGTAGCCCTTTTGCGACAAGCCAATGCTATTCGATTGTAGTATGATGTCCGTGACATCCATCATAACGCTCCGTCGCCTATTGTCCAATGGACGCATGAATTCATGGATGGATTGGCGCATCTGCCCAACCTCAAAAAGCATGTCCGATACATTCTGGTCGTAAACCTTCCCTTTCCATCCAAGAAGATCCAAAATGGCAGAGCGTTCCAGCTCGGTGGGGATATTTTTTAATGGAGACTTGAAGGCAAGGTGGCAATACACCATAAAAACGATGAACTGCCAATGCTCAGGGAAGTGTTTCTTCAATGAGATCAGCATTCCGTTACCTCCTAATTCGTCAAGAAGCCACTTGGCAAATCCGTATTCGAACACCATAACTTGCTTATTGAGATAGGTGTTTCTGCTTTTCTTTTTCAGCTCCGCTTTTTCGGATGGGATGAAACCCTTTTCCTGGCTGATGCTGCCCAGAATACCGAGCGAGACTTTTCTTGAGCGTTTGAGCGCTTTATCATAAACGGATTTTACGCCATAAAAGGTAGTATCGTCCGTTTATCAGCTTTAGTTCAGTTCCCGGTTTCTTGTGTTTCAAAGCCCAATCGGGATGGTTTATCTTTGTTTTCATCAGTTTATATTAATTTTAAATATTACCTAAATAGGTAATACAAAATAACAACAAAAAAACCATATAAACAAATATTAATGTGGTTTTTGAATTTTCTATTCCCTATTCTTTAGGGTTTGGTTTTAATGAAAATAAAAAGGCTGCCTACTTATGAGACAGCCCTTGCACAAAATAATTAAAGGGTTTTAATCCTTTACACAGCGAACAGAAAAACCATAATCCTTATTGACGTTGCTTCTGTATACATTAGTGCTATAGTAGCTCAAATCTCGGTACCAGGCATGTGTGGTACTGCTCTCAGTAGCACTCCAATAGTAACCAAAGTCCTCAACGTAGCTAAATTCCCCATTGAGACTACGGTGTCCACCCGGAAGGGCAGTAAAGCCGGTTTCGTTGGTAGCTCCAGTATTTGGAGAGGACCAGTGCCCGGTGCCTGTTTCTTTAAGTTTACCTCCGGCAATGTTTTCACCACCCAGATAATCGGTTAACTCTGTCCATTCGGTATCATTTGGTAAATGCCAGCCAGTAGGACAAGCATTCATTGCAGAAGACCAGTTATACAATACACCATAAGTTGTGTAGTTACTTGTAGCTTTGGCTATATTTACATCTGTGCCGTTGTATCCATACACATAATTATAAGGTATTGTATTTGAACCTGTACCGGGTCCAACGACGTCGGGTAAATATTTCAGGTTCTCAGCCATCCAACATTGGTCACCAATAAGAACCGTGTTATACTCATTGCCATCTACATCGGTAACTGTGGAGATTCCACAGGTAAATGGGATTTCTATAACTTCAACGCTTACCGTTATCATTTCAGATTCACCAACTAAGGGTTCGCCATAAACTGCTGATACACCATACACATATGTGCCTACTTCAATATTACTATCAAGATACGTTAGAACATCAGTTGTAGTTTCTCCAATCTTTTCATTGTCGCGATAAACATTATAATTAACAAGATTAAAATTATCAGTTTTGGTTAATTCCGGTGCCTGCCAAATAAGTGTAACATCCTGTTCCTGAACAGTTCCCATCAAATTGCTTGGTTTTGGAAAAGTCGTTTCAGTATCTTTAACGCAACGTACGCTATAACCGCTTGTCTTGCCAAGGTTGCTGCGTGACACGCTGCCGTCACCAATATACATAGCTCGGCCCCATACGTTCGTAGGTGTGTCCTCAGTAGAACTCAACCAGTCACCAAGTTCCCCAATAAGGAGAAATAAGTTACTGCCAATATAGCCACCGCCGGGAAGCGCTGAAAAACCAAACACATCAAATCCGTGATGGGGGTCAAATTCATTCCATCGTGGATGTTCGGTTGTAGCACAATCTCCACCCAGTGGAGAGTTTACCTGCCGACAGGATTTGAGGGCATTGCTGGCACCATTGGGGTCATCCCAATTGTTGGGATATCCCTGACTAACCACGTAATCAACCAATTTCGACCACTCTGAATCACTGGGCACATGCCAGCCAGTAGGACAAATGCCTTGCACACCGGGTGTCGTAGAATACTGCATTACCTCATTCCATTGGTAAAGACCACCATACGTATCGCAATTTCCCTCTGAGTTATTATAGCAGTATTTTTCAATTATACCGTTATCTGTTTGTGCAGTGCTTGCATTAATACGAACACCTGTGTTCAGGTTCTCAGCCATCCAACATTGATCACCAATAAGAACCGTGTTATACTCATTGCCATCTACATCGGTAACTGTGGAAATTCCACAAGTAAATCCACCACCTCCCACAATAATGTTTACTGTAGCAATAAGATCACTAAGGTTGATTACACCATCGTTATTTAAATCGGCATTGTTGAAACAAAAGGGTTCAGGGCTAAAGCCAAGAATGTAATTTGAAATTGTAATGACATCCAGTATATTCACTACTCCGTCACAATTTGCATCGCCTGGTGTTATTAAAGTACTGGTAGATGGTAAAGTTGTACCATCTTTGTCAAGTTGTAAATCCCGGGCTTGTATCCCAATTAGTACTGTAAATGCAAATAAGAAAGTTAGAATTGTTTTTTTCATTTTAAATAATTTGTTTTTTTTAAACATGTGTTTTGAAAGATAAAGAATAAAAAGATAGTTTGTAGTTAAAGATTATTAATTTGAGCACTGTAATTTTATATTAAATAATATGGATGGCGCTCTTGGAAGATTTATTACTAAAAATGTAAGTATCGGCATTAATAGTATATTTTGCGATTGTTTTTCCATAACTCCAATTGTTTAATTAATTTTTCATTTATTAAATTAGACATAATAATCTTTCTTATATATACTAAATGTATGTAAATGTTAAATAAATGTTTTGTTACATGACAGAAGAAAATCAGATTAAATATATCTTTCATTATTTGTTGAAAATATTCTAAATGATTTTTCTTGTATTTCTAAATTAGATTCATTAAAAAATAAGAAACATAAATATTCAATAAAAAATATACATCCATTTTGTTATTCGAAAACGTTTAAACCATTGATGTATCATTGTTATATGATTTTCATTTCCTTAGTAATATAAATTAACATCAAGAGTCCTAAAAGCCAATCGATTATAAATCAAGAAAATAGAACCCTTATCCTTTCCGATAGTTAAATGTAGATTATTTAACTTATTACAAAGGAAATATTTAATTAAATCTAAACAATATTCAACTTCAAGTAAAACATAGTGTTTCAATTATAAAATGGAATTCAAAATAACTATCCTAACAACTGAGAATCAGAGTAATAAAAAACAGAAATATAATATCTGTAAATTTTAAATATATAGGATATCAATATATTAGACTAATTTTAATTAGTACATCATTTATGGTAAACATAAACATTCAAGCATTAAATATTGAGCTTTTGATTAAAAGAATCTGATTGCTTTGCTTGGAATATTTAAAGAAGCTCCTTTAATTTACCAAAGAAGAGGAGCTTTACATATTAGTAAGTGTCGAGAATTCTCATAAGTTGCACTTTTGCTATTTGAAGTAATATTAAATGTGCTATTCCTTGGTATAATTTTGACACCTAACGTGAGTTCGACATATTTCAGAATAGTGTAAGTTGCTGTGAGTAAGCTTTCTCAAACTGGATTACTGGTTTTTGGGGAAATATTAGTTAGTCTAGTAAAACTGGACAGAAATTTAGTAATTTTAAATTTTTTGTTTCATGAAAGGAATAAGAAGAACATTTCGAGCTGAATTCAAGGCTAAAGTTGCTATTGAAGTAATCAAAGAAGTAAAAACCACTTCAGAACTGGCTCATATATACCAGATTCATCCTAAGTCCTATAGGCCTCCGGAAGAAAGAGTTTCTGTTGAATGCCTCAAAGGTTTTTGATAGTAGTAAAGAAGAAACCGATCACATCTGGAGGTTTGAATATAAGAAGGAAGAGCTTATCCGACAGATTGGACAATTGACGATAGACAATAACTGGATAAAAAAATGTTCTATGATTCTATTAAAAATTCGCAAGAAATTAATAGAACCCGGTGACACTCAGATGAGTATTTAGTTAATCCTTTAAAACGGCATATTAATATGATTATCAATTTATTAAATGATGATAATCCTTGGTAATAATGTAGATTTTTGTATCTTTAGTGCTTAAACCTTGCATATTTTTTCATAGCACCTAAGCCTAAAAACCGTCATCAAACTAGCTTATTCTCTTCCTTTGAAGATATGCTTAACCAAAAACATCCTTTATTCATTTTAGCAAATAAAGTAGCTTGGAACATTTTTGAAGAAGCATTTTTGCCTTTGTATTGCAAGGTTAACGGTCGACCAGCCAAACCTATCCAATTGATGGTAGGTTTATTGATGCTTAAGCATATTTGTAATGTATCGGATGAGAACGTTATTGAACAGTGGAGTGAAAACAATTATTGTCAATACTTTTGTGGTGAGACATCTTTCGTTCCTGGTGTTCCTTGCGAAGCATCAGAACTAGTTCATTTCAGAAAACGAATAGGAGAATCGGGTATTGAATTGATTTTAAAAGAAAGCATTCGTATCAATGGTTCAGATTCAGAGGATGATAATGTAAGCATTGACACCACTGTTCAGGAAAAAATATTACTTTTCCCACAGATACAAAACTACACAAGAAGATTATTGATAAGTGCAAGCAAATAGCAGAGCAGGAACAGTTACCCGTTCGGTAAACCTACACACGAACTTTGAAAAAATTGTCTGCCGATCAGTTCTTTAGGAATCATCCTAAGAACAAAGCAAAAGCAAAAAAAGCTGACAAGAAAATAAAGGCTATTGCCGGCAGATTAGTTTGAGAATTGGAACGCAATTTAACACCTAACTCAAAACATCAAAAACACTTGGTTTTATTCCAAATGATACTGGCACAAAGCAAAAGTTCAAAAAAATAAGATTTATTCCATACACGAACCGGAAGTTTGTTGTATTTCAAAAGGGAAAGAACAAAAAAATATGAAATACGAATTATTCACGAACACCTTTAAGTGTATATATTATAGTGAATAATTTGGCAATAAAGCATCCTTTGTTAAAACCGACACCGGAGTGATTTTTGGAGCTATGTGTTTTCGCAATGAATATGATGGGCACACTCTGCCTCCTGTTATAGAACAAGTAAAGAAATTAACAGGCAAGTATTCAAAAATAGCAAAAGTGGATAGAGGTTATCGTGGTAGAAATAAAATAGGGGAAATAGATATTTTAATTCCATTATTTCTATAGTGAAAACGAAAATGCTATCCGAACACAAGTTTGGTCTACGCTCATAGCGCAATTGCTGATGACTGTATTCCAAGAGATGGCTCAAACAAAAAAAGCATTTTCAGTAGTTGCTTCATTGGTTCGTATTCATCTGATAAGTTTACTTGATGTATTTGAATTACTTCGTAGTACTAAACAGAAATATATAAAGAACAAAGGATCTTCTTTCACGGAGTTACAAATGAAATTTGCTTTTTGATTAAAGGTGACTTTTGAAAAACAAAAATCGGTAATTGATTTCCAATTACTTATCCAGTTTTTATGTCAAATTTGAATTTTAGTCGGATAACAGTGTAATGTTTTATATTATTAAATCGTCAAATTTACTATTTATTGACAATTTTTTGTGAGAGTTAATTAATGCTTATTGCAGTCTAAAGCTGATAGGCATGTTAAACTGAACACGAACCGGACGTCCTCTTTGTTTTCCGGGGCTCCATTTTGGCATTGCTTTGATTACGCGTATGGCTTCTTCATCACAACCACCGCCAATTCCTCTTAGAATCCTTACATCAGTTATTGAACCGTCGCGCTCAACTACGAAAGTGATAAACACAGTTCCCTGAATGCCACTTTCTCTTGCCATTTGGGGATAACGTATATTATCATTTAGAAAACGGATACGGGCTTCATCGCCACCAGGATATTGCGGTGCATCTTCAACAACAATAAAAATCTCCTGCTCAGCAACTTCTTCTTCTTCTGCCATAGAAACTGGTGGTACATATGCTTCTATTTCAGTTTTTTGGTCCACATCAACGTCAATTATAAAGTCATCTTTAATATCAACATCGTCTTCAACAATTTTAAACTGAGTGGTTTGTGGTGGAGGAGCAACTGGTGGAGGAGGCTGATCCTGCCTTGTAATTTCGATCATTTCTTCAGGAATTTCAACCACTTCACGGGTTCCAAGATCGGTAAGAATGCGATCATAAGTTTTCCATTCAAAAGCCAGTAAAACAATGGCAAGGGTAAAAATCATCCCGAGCTGGATAAACAATACCCTTTTGTTCTCAAGATCAGCTTTCGGTGTTTTCTTTGTGTTCATTATTATAATTTTTAGGCGTTTTATTTCTGTTGTTAAAAAACAGGGCTAAATTATTAACATTTTTTCAATCAGTGTTAGTTTTAGCATTATTTTTTATCAAAACTATCAAAAAAATTCCAATCCCAATTAAACTACCAACCGAGTTTGCAATAAAATCGTAAAAATTACTGCTAACGTTAATTACAAGAATATATTGAAGAACTTCTGTAATGGCTCCGTAGAATATGCCTGCTAATAATGCAATTATCGTACCAATATAACGTAAAAAGCCTGTTCCATTCCATATTGTTTTCTGAGCTTTTGCATAAGCAAATATGTATAAGCCACAAACAAAACAAGATGAACGATCTTATCGGGTTTAAAAAGATGATAAAAATCAGGAATGGGAGGTATAAACCTGCCTGGTATCAGAAAAAAGTATCAGTATGATAAAACTCTACACTGCAAAAGCACCAAAATTCTTAAGCCATGCGGGTATAAGCCAACAGCACACTTTAAATATCGGCTAATTAATTTGAGCTTATTAACTGCTCATATTCAGCAGCCGGCAATAAATTGCTGATATCATCAGCGTTGTTTATTTTGACTTTTATTATCCAACCATCTCCGTAAGGATCTTTATTTACCATCTCAGGATTATCGTTGAGACTTTCATTAAACTCAAGTACTTCGCTTGAAACGGGCATAAAAAGATCGGAGACAGTTTTTACAGCTTCAACTGTGCCAAAAATTTCCCCGGCATCGAGTGTTTCACCAACTGTTTCTACTTCAACAAACACAATATCACCAAGCTCGCGTTGAGCGTAATCAGTAATGCCAATCCAGGCTACATCGTTTTCAACTCTGACCCATTCGTGGTCTTTCGAATACTTTAAATTGTCGGGAATTTTCATTGTTATGATGTTTTAATTTCTTAAATAAAGTTTCAAAAATATTAAATCTTTTGATAAAACGAAAAATCAGGGATAAATTTTATTGCATAAGGGTAAATTTTAGACTTAAACCTGCAAAGGTAGTAGAATTTGGGTATTGATTTGATATGAACGGATTTGTTGCCGAACGCTCAAAAAATGCTCTTGCAGTCAGATTCTGACTAACCATATAGTCGGCAGAGAAATTAATTGACATAATTCTCTGTCCTACTGATACCTGATCAACATCCTCGTCAATACGGCGCAGTATGGTTTTATTGTTACGCATTGAAATATCAAGCTTCAGGTTTAATTCACTGTCCATACGCTGCCGGCTTCCACTACCGCCAATATTTACTACTATGAATTTCAGATCCTTTATTCTATAGCCCAAGCCCAGAACATACTCCTTGCTTTTCACTTCAGTGAGTTGATTATTTACAAAACTCAGAGATAGATTTCTTGTATGCCGTAATTCAAAACGAGTCAGCAGGCTATTGGTCCAGGTTGCATCAATATTAAAAAGCGGACTGAATTGCTCAGAAATTGTTATATTGTCAATTCGTTTTTCAATGATAAAGTTTCCAGCTGCATCTCTGTTCGACTCATTGGGATTGTATTCAATATTGGTCAGATACGAACCAACATTATATACTGAACGATATGCATGTGAAATAGTAAAGGTCCTGAAATATTTCTTCATCAATGGTAACTCAGATAGTCCATTGTATGTTATTCTCCAGTTTGGTAATGGTATGGCAGGGAACGGATTCAGGCTGATCTTAGCAGGATCCCTACCAGAGTATGTTGAGAGGAATGTGAACAAAAGCACTTCAGATGAGGTAGCTCCGTAACCGTCTGGAAATCCGATAGAATCAACACCTTGTGAACGTCCATCTCTCCTGGCAAGATTCCGTGCTACTATTATCCGGTTTTCTTTAAAAGTTTCAAAAACAGGACTGGTATGGTCTTTACGATCGCTGGTAAATGCTGTATTCCACATAAGGTACGACATACTGAAATTACCTCCCTGCTGAGGTGCAAAAGACGCAAAGTTGCCATCCGCACCAGCCTTAAAATATTCCTGAAGATTAATTGCTTCGGTGCGATCTGCTGTAACCTCAATTCGTAAGAATGGCAATGGTTCAAGATTAGCCCTTCCTGATAAATGTTTTGAAATTCGCTGTATATAGGCACTGTTAAGCAGTGTGTCAGTTGAAATCCAGTTGTTTTGAACTGCCTTCGGTCGTATATCGGTCTGATCGCCAAAAACAAATCCCCAGCCGGGTGCCTTGTCGCTCAGGCGATTCCCTAAAAGTGTAGGTTCAGGCATAAATCCAGGTAGAAGTGTTCCGCGATTATCGGTATAAGTGAGAGAAGCATCTTTTAAACCAATCATCAGCCTTACTACAGTGTTGCCGGTTGCTTTCATGACTTTGCCTATTTTCTGAGCCACAGTTATAGTATCTTTTTCTTTTTCATCATCTTTATTGTCTTTCTTTGGTGCAGGATCGCGACCTGTAATTCGTTTTGGCGGTTGATTAAGCTTTTTCAGGAAACCAAATTTATTATACAGATTATTGAATCGTAAATTTCCGTTAAATTGTAAATTACCGTTGTTTTCAATGGTATTGCCAAGCGATTCCTGAACACTCCGCGGCGATGCCTGCCATCTGAACATGCTGGTGTAACGTCCGGTAATATTTATCCAGTCAAGGAAAGTAATTTTGTTAATAGGCAATGTGTAATTCACACTCAGATTCTGGGTGTAATTGGTGAGGGTTCCCAAAGCATAAATCTCCTTCATTATTGAGTCCTTTATTGAAGGATAATTGGGCATAGTGCGGTCAACTGCACCTGGTGGTTCATCAATAAATGCATTGGCAGCAGCATTGAATTCCATTCTCAATGTTTGGGTAATATCGTATTTCAGATCGTAAAGCCTGCTCCAATCCCATTTCTTTACGTAATTGGTATCAATTTTTATCAATGCATTGCTTTTGTTACGAAGCAGTCGTGCATTATATTCCCGCAACATATCGGTTCGGAAAGACAAAGAACGGGGCATTATATAAAAATTAAAATCTTTGATAAGCTTTATTTTGGTAAGGTTTGCAAAGGGCTTTATATTCTTTGGGTTTAGTGCATACATATACCCTATTCCACCGCGATAAATAAGTTTTTTATCAAATTCAATATCAATATTGCTGCGGTTTATTTCGCTATAGGCATATGAAATGTCGAAATTTTCAATATCCCACGGATAGAAATTGATTTTTCCCGGACCTCTTTCCTTGCGCACATTCATCAGATTGAAATTCTTTCTCTGTGTTTGATCCTGGGTTCGTTTTTTGAATTCCTGTTTTTCATCACTGGTCAGATCTCTGAGTTCATCTCTGTAAAGAATATCAGGATCAAGAGGATTGTATTCAGGTGTGGACAGCATTTCAGAATAATCAAAATGCAAGGGTATGCGAAGACCAAAATTTTCAGGGAAGAATTTTCCTAATTGTATATTTGTTGCAAAGTCAAATTGCGAAATAGACTCTACCTGCCTTTCGGAAACTCTTCTTTCAAGGGCTCCAAAACCCGGTGTACTGTGCGAACCTGAAAACATAATGTTTCCAATATCGGCAAGCATGGTATTAACTCTTGCAGTAGCAGCCCATCCGCTTTTGTCATTAAAATCAGTCAATCGCAGCTCATTAAACCAAATTTCAGCGCATTTGGGCAAGCCATCGTCATCATCTTCAAAGCTACGTTTTTTCGGATTCCTTACTCCTAACATCAGTGCTTTAACTTCGCTTAAACTCGGATTACCCATTACAGTAATACGCCATTTCCAGTCTTTATCACTTTCTTTTATATAAAATGGTGTATTAATTGTAATGAGCGACCCCTGAGAGTTCATTGCCTCATTGCGTTTACGTTTTGCTTCCACCAGTTTTTCAAGATCAATATCAAATTCATTGTTCAAAGGCCAAATTGCCCTGTCGTTTTCTGAAGATGTATGCCAGGGGGTAAACTCAAGAGGAATTTCAAATTCGTAATAGTTTTGTGTAAAATCTGAACCTATACGAATAAAAGCTGTAAGATCCCCGGTTTTAAGTTCATCTTGTTCAATGCTTTTCTCAGCATGTACGAACATTTTCAGTTTACTGAACATTCTAAAATCAAAATCGGTAGTTTTATATACCCCACGTGCATCTCCGTCGGCAAGGTCGCATACCTTTATTGACATTGACTGCTCATTTTTTTGCTGCAGGTTGATGGTTCCAAGGTTAATTTCGCGTTCAATACCGGGAGGCAAAACATAAGGTATCGGCGAACGATAACCGTTGGCTTCAATGTTAACAGTACTAATCTCAAAACGGGTATCTGTCTGAATCGGCAGTAAATCGCCCGGCTCGAACAATTCATTGTAATATCGTCTCCATTCACTGCGTACAAGCTCAAGTGTGGCAAACCTCAGAATAACCTCCTGATCCCAACCTTTCAGATATGTTCTTAAAAAGCGGATAGAACGAAAATCTTGAATATTTCCTATAACTTCGTCGGGGCTGCGGACAGGCACCTTGAATTGATACCATTTTACATTTCCTCTTGTACCATTTTCGAGTGGTATGTTTTGTGCATGATGAATATCGGCAATATAATTGCTGCCTATTTGCATTTTATCCGGACGCAGGTCAATTTTATATTGATAATATCTTTCAGCCTCATTCAGGGTGTTGTCGTTATTGATATCCTCAGTATTTGGCAGGTTAGTGGCTTGTGTAGGATATGATTCCGGCGATTGCTGAGCAACCGGAGAGTTTTTATCAGGATTACTGAAAAATTGATAACGTCTAGAAATGCTGCTGTAACGTTCGTCATCATCCAGATCTCTTCCTCTGAAATACTGAAAGTTATCACTTGACGGGTCTTCAAATGCCTGTTGGTAAGCCTCTGAGTTCTGACCATAAACTTCAGCAATGGATTCAAGGTAAGTCTGAAAGAAAGATCTTTCATCTTCATCAGTAAGTCCGTCATAACCCACATCTTGATAATGACGCGAATTCGGATCGTTGTCAAATGCATTTACCAATGCCTGTATTGTAGGAACCCTTCCCCAAATTGTAGTATCAACATTAATGACTTCAGGTCCGGCAGGCAATCCGTTTTCAAAAGATTTTCGTCCGTCACGTAAAAGGTCTTCAGAAATATCACCAAGGTTAAAATACAGATAACCGCCACTGTGTAACGAATCTTCGGCAAAAGGATCCATAAGCCAGAATTCGATATACTCAATATTTGTGGCTTCAAAGTCGGTGTTATCCAACGCCCTCATCATACCACCCCAACGGGTTTGAGGCTCGCGTAACGAACCGTCAGGATTAATACCATGCGATACTGAAGTGGGGCGTACATCATAGTTATAAGGACCACGTAATGAAGGGTAAAATGCCATGTTAAAAACAGGCATATACATAGGTTGTCCGGTTGGTGGGTCAATATTCGGAAATACTTCTGTTTCGCGAACAGGTCTCACTGAATGTCTTGAAAGTTCTTCTTTGTCAATATTCCGCGGACGCAGTGTACTAGTTTTTTCATAAAATAACGGGTCAATTATGTACCATGCCAGCCTTGCACGGTTAAATCCGTATTTAAGTCCGGTTCCAGGAGCGGCTTCCGGAAACATATATGATTGTGTCTGATATTGAGGAGTACTTGCGAGAAACCAATGTCCAACGGTTTTCAGATCTATGGTTGACTTACTACCTTCAAAATCATCAATATAGGTGGTCCCAGTTTTACCTACTGCTTTTGAGTGACCTGGAATAAAATGTGCAAATTCACCATCAATAGTTATACGCGAAGGAGCAGTTGTACTGTAAAAAGGTAGCTTGTCAATTAATCGGGTGATGAAATCTGCATCGGTTTGATATCCAAAATCAACTCCCCAGATAGTATTGCTAATAGGGTCGTTACCATAGCTAACTTTCTGGGTTAATGGTCGCTCGTGAAGATTTAAAAATGTGCCTCCAATATAGAAGTTTTTATTGAATTCATGTTCAATACGTGTTCCAAAAAGTGTTTTGGTCTGAAGATTGAACATATTGGTACTTTCAAGCGAAATATTAATAGGAGTTCCTGAATTAAGAATACCTTCATCAATAATACGGACTCTACCCAAAGAGTAATCAACCGTATAATGAACATTTTCAATCAGTGGTGAGCCTCCGGCAGTAACTTTTACTGAGCCCTGGGGGACATTTATTGCATTTAACGATATTTCTGACCCACTTTCTGATTTATACATCCCTTCAATGATAAATTTGTTTTTATCCGGATATTGTTCAGCCCCTGTTTTAGTTAGCATGTATAGAGAGTCAAAGGCGTATTTATCACCAAGTTCTTTTGTCACTAGTTTGTTTCTTAAATGGCTTCCAAAAGGTTCAAGAACAGGGAAATAAACTCTTCCGGTTGAAGACTGTATGGTACCTCCGTGCGATGCAGCTCCGTCAATAAAGTCAAACATACCATCAGGCGGTGGATTTAACTGTTGACCCAAGCGGTCGAATCCCATTACACGAATAAGAGGAACTCCTTTTACATCTTCAGGACCTTCAAGCAAATAACCTGTGGGAACGCTGTTAACACTACCACTGTATAAAATATTCAGATAGAAATCCTGTGAATTTATCCTGTATGAATTCAGGTTATATACGTTTTTCATCATCAGATGCCACATCGGGACCCTGGTATCTATTGCAGTACTTCTGAGCAGTTTTACCATCAGAGCTTTGGGTGCAGTAATACCATCATCGGAAAATTCACCTACTTTATACACCTTGTTGTCCTGACCAACAATAGTATATTGATAAGCTACAGCCAGAACCTGATCGGGGTTTAACTGATAGTTAAGTGAGATAAAGCCAAGTTTACTGTTCAGGGTAAATTCATTGCTATTGAGTTTTCGGGCATTCTCTACTTTTTCAAAATCACGCCCTGAAACCAGCTCAAGCGGGTGAGTGTTCAAATAATTAGTAACAGCATTGATATCTCTCAGACTTGTTGTATCCGAGAGGTGTTCGAACAAATTATTACTTCTGTTATCGGGAGATATATATTCAGGTGATGGAGTAAGCTGGACTTTGTAAGGATTATACTCGCCAAGGTCCATTAAAGCAACCAGATTTCTGTTTTCAGTCACAGCCGGTCCTCGGTTAGTAACCCACACCTCAATTTTGGTGATATTTATATTGCTGCTGACAATTGGAAGGTTCTCAAGGGCTCTTTCATAACGATCCCTGAAATAATGTGCCAGGAAAAAATGTCGGTTGTCTTCGTAATCTAAGGCTTTGATTTCAAATTCAGTTGTTTGTGCCCCGCCCTGAACTGTAATACTTTTGGTTTCGCTCTTTTGTTGCGAAAATACTGAAGTAACTGTGGTCCGGCCAAACTGTAACTGCGTTTTTAAACCAAAAAGACTCTGACTACCTGTGATAAGTCTGCTGCTTAATGGCAAAGTAACATCTCCGGCTTCTATAAGCTTGACAATATCATCTTCCTTGCCTTCGAACTTCAGCTTAAGTTTATTCTCAAAATCAAAAGTAGCTTCAGTATTATAGTTGGTGTTAAACTCTATTTTATCACCAATCTTTGCCATTACGTTCATTTGTATTTTCTGCTGAAAATCAAAGTTTGTAGTACGGCGTCTTCTTACATCTATTGCAGGGTCGTCCCTGAAATTTGAAAGCACTCCAAAAATAAGCTCGGCTGAACCCTGAGGGCGGATATCAATTGTGCTAGCTCCAAAAATGCGTTCAAATAGTTGTCCTCCAATATGTATTTGCGGAATGATTCCATCATGCTGACTTTGCTCCCCCCTGCGTCCGGTTGAAGCTGTTCGTTCACGCCAGTAGTTTTGTAATGAATTTTCAAGACGGTAATGTTTGTACTCTTCAAAGGTCATTGACCTTGGTGTACGGTAATTAAAACCGCCAACCTTTTTGTAAATAACATATTGATTAGAAGTGGGATCATAAATAACCTCTTCAGTTATATTTGGCGGGTCTTTAAAATCAATTGAGCCTGAAGGCTGAGTTCCGGGCAAAGGTATTTCAGGATAAGGTGTCAGCGGATATGGTAAAGCTGATGTTGTATCAGGCTTATCAATGGTATCAGAAGGTGCTACAGGATAACTAATGGGGCTTATATTTGTTGTTTTGCCCCACATTGTAGAAAAAAGAAATATGATGAGCGCAGTTTTCAGCGCATATATTATAAAATGCCTCAAGTTTGTTGCTGTATTGGTAGTTTTCAAGCCCTTTATTAATGACAATTTTGGATTTAAAGTACTTTCAAAGCATGTTTAATCAACTCTTCAATACTCAATCCGCTTCCTTCGTTCTTAATGATCTTATCAATTGTTTTTTCAGCAGCAGCTTTATTAAAGCCAAGCATAATTAATCCAGATAACGCTTCATCTTTTTTGGTATTGTACGATGATTCTAAAAATTCTCCTGTAATACTTACCTTTCCCAATTTATCTTTCAAATCTATAATGATGCGCTGAGCAGTTTTACTTCCAATTCCCTTAACCGATTGAAGTAACATCCCATCACCTCTTACAATAGCTGAATGAACCTCGGTAGGAGAAAGCGAAGTAAAAATCAGCCTGGCAGTTCCTGCTCCTATACCTGAAACAGTTATCAATTGCCTAAATAAAGTTCGTTCATCCTCATTGGCAAATCCATAAAGCAGCATTGCATCCTCTTTTACCATTAAATGGGTAAAAAGTTTACAGTTAACTGGTTCGTTGTTAGTAATGTCGGGCAATAAACCAAAGGTATACAATGAAATATTAAGTAAATATCCAATTCCCATGCAGTTCAGAACAGCATAGGTTGGTTTTTTTTCAATCAATTGTCCCTCAATGAAAGAATACATGAATATTGTTTTCTAAATTTATTTATAAACGAGGTAAAGTCGGCAAAATTATAAATTTGATGCAAAAGACAATTCATAAGCAAGCAAATCAAATATTTGCCGGGAATTAAAGGAAAATGAGCATGTCTCTGAGGCTTAGAGAAGATTATTTGCTGAAATTAAAAATAAAAAAACATTGAATTTAATTTTTCATGAATTAAAAATGCTTTAATTTAGTGGCTTTATTTTCTAATAGTATTTTATTTTTTAATACCAAAATTTTTAACCATGACGACGAAAACAGCATTACAAAAAGAAGCTATGGCCTACCATTCAGAGGGGAGGCCCGGAAAAATTGAAGTTATCCCAACTAAACCTTATTACACCCAACGTGATTTATCTCTGGCTTATACGCCGGGTGTTGCTACTCCTTGTCTTGAAATAGAAAAAAATCTTGATGATGTTTATAAATATACTGCGAAAGGCAATCTTGTGGCAGTTATTTCAAATGGAACAGCAGTTCTTGGACTTGGTGATATTGGTGCAATGGCAGGTAAACCTGTAATGGAGGGAAAAGGATTGCTATTTAAAGTATTTGCCGATGTGGATGTTTTTGACATTGAAATAGATATCAAAGATCCGCAAAAGCTTATTGACACCATTATCGCCATTGCCCCTACCTTTGGTGGTATAAACCTTGAAGATATTAAAGCCCCTGAATGTTTTGAAATTGAAATAAAGGTTCAGGAAGCACTTGATATTCCTGTAATGCACGACGACCAGCATGGTACTGCCATTATTACCTCTGCCGGATTAATTAATGCCTTAGTTATAAATGGAAAAAAGATAGAGGATATAAAAATAGTTGTCAGTGGTGCCGGTGCTTCAGCCATATCTTGTACTAAGCTATATATAGCTATGGGAGCAAAGCCCGAAAACATTATTATGCTAGACAGTAAAGGGGTTTTGCATAAAGGGAGAACTGATCTGAATCCTGTGAAACAGCAATTTGTTGTTGATACCAAATGTCGCACACTCGAAGAAGCTCTTGATGGCGCTGATATGTTCCTTGGACTATCAGTTGCAGATGCATTAAAGAAAGAATGGCTTCATAAAATGAATCCAAATCCAATAATTTTTTCACTTGCTAATCCTGTTCCTGAAATTATGCCTGAAGATGCCTGGTCAGTACGGGATGACCTGATTATGGCTACCGGTCGTTCTGATTATCCTAATCAGATAAATAATGTGCTTGGATTTCCTTTTATATTCCGTGGTGCTATGGATGTGCGTTCTACCAAGATCAATGATGAAATGAAACTTGCTGCCGCTTATGCATTGGCTGAATTAGCAAAACTGCCTGTACCCGATGAAGTTAATCTGGCATACAAAACCAGTAATATGAGGTTTGGCCGTGATTATATTATTCCAAAACCAATGGATGCTAGACTTATTGAACATGTTGCACCAGCGGTTGCAAAAGCAGCTATGGACAGCGGGGTTGCCCGTAAGCCAATTACCAATTGGGATACATATAAGGAAGAGTTACGCAGAAGAATGGGACTTGGTGATCCGATAAAACGATATATAAGAGGTAAAGCAAAGGCTGATCCTAGGAAAGTTGTATTTGCCGAAGCTGAAAATTATAAAATACTTAAAGCTGCTGAACTGGTCAAAGATGAAGGAATGGCAATCCCTATCCTATTGGGAAATAAGGAAACGATTACTGATTTGATCAGACAATATGAGCTTGAACTTGAAAATGTAGAGATCATTGATCCCAAATCATCAGAAGAGGAAAAACGTAGATCAGAATTTGCTGAATTATTGTATGATAAACGTAAACGCCGTGGAGTTACCATGAATTCAGCAAATGATATGATGATGCATCGTAATTATTTCGGACCTATGCTGGTTGAAACCGGTTATGCTGATGCTGTTATTTCGGGTCTTACGCGCAATTACCCCGATACTATTAAACCGGCACTTCAGATTATTGGTAAACGTGAGGATACTCGTGTGATATCAGGAATGTATATGATACTAACAAAAAAAGGCCCTTTCTTTTTTGCTGATACAACTGTAAATATGAACCCCGATGAAGATACCCTGGTTGAAATTACACTGCAGGCAGCCGAAAAGGTTAAAGAATTCAATATTACCCCTCGTATTGCCCTGCTCAGTTATTCAAATTTTGGCTCAAATGAAGGAAGAATACCATTGTTGGTAAGAAATACAGTGGCAAAGCTTCACAAAAACTATCCTGATCTGGTCGTTGATGGTGATATTCAGGGGAATTTTGCTTTGAATAATGAAATGTTGAAAGAAAACTTTCCGTTCAGCAAACTTGTTAACGGACCGGCAAATACATTAATCTTTCCATATCTTACTGCCGGAAACGTTGCTTACAAACTTATTCAGGAAATGGCAGGTTTTGAAGCAATAGGTCCTATCTTAATGGGGCTTAACAAGTCAGTACATATTTTACAATTGGGAAGCTCGGTTTCTGAAATAGTAAATATGGTTGCTATTGCTGTTATAGATGCACAGAAGAAATAACAAGTCCTGTTATTAGAGTTTAAGAGCGGTTATCATTCAAAAAAAAGAGGATAACCGCTTATTTTTTCTATCATCTATACATATGTACATATTTTACTATTTTTGCGTTTTGATTATAAACTAAATAAATTAATCATGAGAAAAATTACAGTTATAGGTGCTGGAAATGTTGGTGCAACTTGTGCCAATATGATAGCACAAAAAGATCTTTGTCGTGAGGTTGTACTTCTCGATATAAAAGAAGGAGTTGCCGAAGGTAAAGCCCTTGATATATGGCAAACTTCTTCAATTAATCATTTCAATACCCGAGTTACAGGGGTTACCAATGATTATCTTAAAACCAAGGGTTCGGGCATTATTGTAATTACATCAGGTATGCCGCGCAAACCAGGTATGAGCCGCGACGATCTGATTAAAATGAATGCTTCGATTGTTATTAATGCAGTTGAAAAAGTAATTCGTTATTCACCCGAAGCTATTATAATTGTGGTTACTAATCCGCTCGACGTGATGACTTACGCTGCTTACAAAACCGCTCGCAAAGATAGCAGAAAGGTTTTTGGAATGGCTGGTATTCTGGATACAGGTCGGTATAAAGCTTTTATTGCTGATGCCTTGCATGTTTCACCCAAAGATATTCATTCAATGCTGCTTGGCGGTCATGGTGATGCAATGGTCCCGTTGCCACGTTATACAAGTATTTCGGGGATCCCTGTTACCGAATTATTGAACAAGGAAGAAATTGACAAGATCGTGGAAAGGACACGTAAAGGTGGCGGTGAATTGGTTAATCTGATGGGAACATCTGCTTGGTATGCTCCCGGAGCTGCTGCAGCACAAATGGTTGAAACTATTGTTGATGATCAGCATAGAATTTTCCCTGTATCGGCACTTTTAAAAGGCGAATATGGAATGAAGGATGTTTATATCGGTGTTCCTGTTGTTCTTGGTGCTGGAGGAATTGAAGAAATCATTGAGCTGAAACTCAATAAGGAAGAAATGAAATTGTTACAAAACTCAGCTAACGAGGTTAAAGCAACAATGAACCTTCTTGATGAAATGGATCTGATAGCAGACTGATCCGAAATATTTGAATTAAAGGAGACCTTTCCCGTTTTTTTATTAAGACTACTTATGTTGAAAACTTACACAACATAATTATTCTTTTATTTTTATTCTACAAACTGTTTTGAATAATATTTTGCCGTAAGCTTTTCGCCGGTAGCTTTTTCAATCATCTCATTCCAGTACCAGCGACTGCCGGGCATAAAAACCTTTTCTTTAAGATACATACCTATTTGAGGATCGTTTACAAAACTTTGATTCTTAAAATCCTGCAAACCAATTACATTGGCAGTTATATAATAAAATAATTGTGAAGCAAGAAGCTCGCCAAGATGATAATTGTGATAATAACATGGATATGCAGCAATGTGGATTTTTGTAGCCCAGTCAGGCTCATTACGACCTTCGGGTTTGCGCAACAACTGATATGTTTCTGCAAGGTTCCACCAAAGTGCATTTAAGTCCTGCTCAGGATTTTCGTAAAAAGATTTCTCAAACCGGTACATTACCTGCGACCAGCGGCTGAATACCAATTGTTCCAATCTGAGATTGTTGAAACTTTCTTCGGCTATTTTCTCAATTTCATCATCCGATATAATGCCCATATCGCGCATCCATAACGGGTTGCTTGCAAATCGGCCAAAAATCATTGCAATGGCTTCAGTTGTAAAAGTATGTGCTGGTTCTCTTAACACAAAAGGCAGTGAAGGGTCTAAATACTTATCATAAACAGCATGCCCAAATTCATGCAAACAAGTGTTCATCCAGTTGTAGTTAGGTCGGATATTACATAAAACCCTCACATCACCTTCGCCATCAATATGGGTGCAAAAAGCATGTTGATTCTTACCGGGTTTTTCATACATGTCGCTGTTAGCAAGCATATCCTCAATGTCCAGTCCTATTCCATGATAAAAATCACGGGTCAGTTTTTCAATATTCTGGTTCGAATAATATTTATCAAGATCTACTTCATAGATCAATGGAGCTTCCTGAAAAAAGCGGTTCTGATAATGCCATGGCATCAGATCCTGTTTGGCAATTTTATAGCGTTTTGAAAGATGCTCATCAATATCATTTTTTAATGTAGCAAATGCATTGCGGGTGAGTGAATCAAGTTCATTAAAAAGACGATTTATATCTTCCGGTTCCTGATCGCTCAATTTCAGACTCATCTCATGATAGTTGCCAAAGCCTAATTCTTTGGCGATTTCATTTCTGAGACGTGCCAGTTTTTTAACATCCTCACTTACTATCGGGCCAATTTTTTTATGAGCCAGCCAGGCTTCCTGCAAAAGTGAAGAATTCGTTGATGTTTTTAAAATATTTTCAACTTCATTGTCAGGGATCAGCTTTCCACCTACCTCAGCACGAAAGTTTGAATATTTCTGTTCAATTTCGGTTTCAAGTTTTATTTTTTCCTTTAATTTACTGATATCTGCCTGATTATATAAGTAGCTGTTATATAGCGCATTCAGTTGGCGTATCAACAATTTGTCCTGCACTGCATCAGAGTTTTTGATTTCTTTCAGAACAGCAAAATCATCTTTGTTGGCATGAAATTCAGTGAGTTTAAGTTGTGATTCCTCTGCATGGTTCCAGTCTTCAGCCTTTCCTGAAATTGAAGCATTCCAGTAAGCCAGATTGGTTTCTTTGTACAGGGGTTTAGCCCGTAATTCATAATCTGTAATAAAATTCCTGAGTTTAGTTTCCATTTTTTCTGTTTCTGATTGACAAGAAGTTAGTATTACTGTAATTAAAAATACAATAGTTGTTAACGTGTTAGTTGTTTTCATATCCTTGTAATTTTAATGATCAGGTTAAATCAGATCAGGATTTTTAGCCATCCTGTTCTATTGGTTTTTAATATTGGCAAAAATATAGCAATAAAATATTTTATTTCACAAAAAATACAAGATGATATTACAGCATTTCCCAGCTTGTACCTTCCTTGCTGTCTTTTAAGGCTATTCCGATTTTTTTGAGTTCATCCCTTATAAGGTCCGAGGTTTTAAAATCTTTGTTTTTGCGAGCCTGTTGACGTAAGGCTATAATGGTCTTAACAAGATTGTCAACTATATCATCTTTTCCGGTTTCTTCAGGTAAAAGACCAAGAATATCAGTTATAAATTCATTGAAGGTTAGAGTAAGAAGTTCCAGATCGTTGGCTGTTAAACTTTCGTGTCCATCGTGAACTGAATTTATAATCCTCACACCTTCAAAAAGCTGAGCAATTACCACAGGGCTGTTAAAATCATCGTTCATAGCATCGTAGCACGATTGGCGCAGCATTTTAACATCTGAATCCGATGTTTTTCCCGGCTTTAAGTTTTTCAGTGTTTGCATAGAAGCAAATAAACGTTTCAAACCTTTTTCGGCTGCTTGAAGAGCCTCATTAGAAAAGTCCAATGTGCTGCGATAATGCGCCTGCAGAATAAAAAACCTGATAGCCATGGAGCTGTATGCTTTTTCAAGAAGGGGATGAGAACCGCTGAAGAACTCATTCAAAGTGATGAAGTTGTTCAATGATTTTCCCATCTTTTGCCCGTTGATGGTAATCATATTATTGTGAAGCCAGTATCGAACACTTTCATGACCAAGTGCAGCATTTGACTGTGCTATTTCAGCTTCATGATGAGGGAACAGCAGATCCATACCACCACCATGTATATCAAATGTTTCACCCAGATATTTGGTTCCCATGGCAGAACATTCCATATGCCATCCCGGAAAGCCATCGCTCCATGGTGAGGGCCAGCGCATTATATGTTCAGGTTCTGCTTTTTTCCAAAGTGCAAAGTCAAAAGGATTTTGTTTTTCATCCTGCCCTTCAAGCACACGGGTATTTGATAGTAAATCTTCCAGAACACGACCTGAAAGTTTCCCGTAATTATATGATTTATTATATTTTTCAATGTCAAAATAAATTGAACCATTGGTTTCATAGGCAAAACCGGCATCAATTATTTTTTTGATCATCTCTATCTGCTCAATAATATGCCCTGAGGCTCTTGGCTCAATTGAGGGGCGAAGTACATTTAGCTGGTCCATGTTTTTATGATAACTATCAGTATAATATTGCACTACTTCCATAGGCTCAAGCTGCTCGAGGCGTGCCTTTTTAGCTATTTTATCTTCGCCTTCGTCGGCATCATTTTCAAGATGACCTACATCAGTAATATTACGCACATACCTGACCTTAAATCCGATATGTCTGAAATACCTGAATATCATATCGAAAGTAATGGCAGGGCGGGCATGACCAAGATGTGCATCGCCGTAAACAGTTGGTCCGCATACATACATTCCTACAAATGGCGGGTGCAGTGGCTTGAAGATTTCTTTCTTACGGCTAAGGGTGTTGAATACTGTTACCTGATGTTGCATTTTATGCTGTTATATACTTTTTAAACTATTGCCAGAGCTGATCTGCTTTTTTGTAAATAGCTGAGTTTGAAATGTCTGGTCTGAAGTTATGTGTTATTTGATCCTAATGAGTTTTTAAAATAATAAATCTGAAACCAAAAAGTTGTTTCTGAAGAACAGATATAAACCAGTTTTATTTTTACAAAAATAGTCTTAATTTTCTCAGAGTCAGTATTTGAGGTTTAGAAAACTAATTTTGATTCACGTTGAGCAACTGCATTATTTCGTCAAGTTTTGGCGAAAGAATAATTTCTGTTCTGCGGTTTAAAGCTCTTGTTTCGGGAGTATCGTTTGATGCTTTTGGAAAAAACTCTCCTTTCCCTGAAGCTGTAACCCGTGTTGGGGTTATCTTATAATCCTCAGTTAATATTCTTACAATAGATGTTGCCCTTACTACGCTTAAATCCCAGTTATCCTTGAATACAGCAGTTTTAATAGGGATATTATCAGTATGCCCTTCCACCAGGATTTCAATATCAGGATTATTGTTAAGTACATCGGCAAGAAGTTTAATAGCTTCCTTTCCCTTGGCTTCTACCAAAGCACTACCCGATTTAAACAACAAGCGGTCTGACATTGATACATAAACTTTTCCATTTTTGATTTCTACTGTGAGATCGTCAGCATTAAACCCAAGCAAGGCATTACGCAAAACAGAATTTAATCTCTGAGTAATAGAATCCTGGCGGGCAATAACCTGCTGCAATTCTCTTAATGTACGTTCTCTTTCAAGAAGGAGTTTTTCTTTGTTCTCCAGTTCTTCTGATTTCACCTGTAGAGTACGGCTGAACTGATCAGCCTGTGAAAGACTTTCATCGCTAAGGTTCTTATACCTCAATTGCAGGTCGCTGTAGTCTTTATTCAAATTATTAAGATTTCGGTTTAGACTATTTTTTTCCTGATTAAGGGTTTGAATATTCAGTTTTAGCGACTCGTTATCTTTTACTTTTTGTGAAAGATCGGTGCAAAGTTCATTGCGTTCGGTAATTAAAGCCTTCATTCTTTTTCCTCCCGGTTGTTTCAAAGGAACGGGATCACCGCATTTATAGATAGGTGCGCAGGAACTAACTATGGCTGCCAAAGCCAGTAAAACCAGAAAATTGTGGATTCGTTTCATAATTAATAGCTTTATTGATGTTTAGTTTTTGATAAAGATCATTGACGTTTGTAAGTCTTACAAACTTGTTTTTGAGTTAATTATTACTTAACCAATCCGGCACATTATTGTACTCTCAACCATATAATAGAATATTTTGCAAAATTATTAACTTTTTAAATCCTGTAATATTTATTAACATAATCAAACCTTTGACCATAGAAATTTCAACTTGTTTTTATTAGTGTTGGATAATCATAAGGCTGAGGATGATAATTGATTTGTCGTGATTTAAGTGTATTTTAAGATTGAACAGGAGAAAAGTATTTTCAGAACTCCTGATCCCATCATTGAGAATCAGTAGGTTACCTTTCATCTATCGCAGACAATAAATGTCGTAAATTTGCCAAAAACACAGATATGCAACAGATACTTCCTATTTTCCCCCAAGACATAAAGATGGTTAATTATCAGGTAGGATTTAAATCAATGGATGACTTTGTCC